>SKER01002282.1_pt1 | contig 12966 bp, 8 predicted proteins | sample 4826961 | NCBI WGS metagenome assembly SKER01 (sample SAMN11008804, study PRJNA524170) | human gut metagenome | biome: Human fecal sample; material: Feces; isolation source: fecal sample from pouch patient p47 | host: Homo sapiens | place: Israel: Tel-Aviv | collected 2016-11-16
GGGATTTTTTGCTCCCAAAACCCACTAAACCCCGTCCCTATCTGATTCCTACCTGATTTTATCCTATCAATCCTTTTTCCATCATCTCTTCAAAAGGTGTTTTTTCCGGCAAGTCGAAAGCGAATCTTTTCTCTAACCAACAACCTGCTAAATCTGCCCATTTTGCTGCATCGGAATACATCTGTGATTTTGCTGCCGCTGTTGCCTGTGTTGCAAGTCCAAGTCCATGCGGACCTTCCTCAAACACGTGCAGTTCAAACGGAATCTTGTGTTCTGCAAGTGCATTTGCCATGCGAAGTGAATGCTGTACCGGAACCAGTTCATCCGATGCAGTTGCCCACAGATACATCGGTGGTGTGTTCTCTGTCACATGTCTTGCCGGGCTGACTTCATCCAGCAGTTCTTCCAATGGTTCTCCTGTTCCCAAAAATGCTGTGTTTGACGCTTTGAAGAATGCTACATCCATCGGACTTCTTTTTTCTGTATTATCTCTCATGAAAATATAGTCGCTTAATGTATAACCAAGAATTGCTGCAGCCGGACGGAATTTTTCTTTATCTTCATGGAAATATTCACTGATTGTGTCAGTATGCCAATTGGTTGCATACATCGCCGCATTATGTGCTCCTGCTGAGAATCCGCAGACTGCGATGCGATTTACGTCAACCAGCCACTCTTTTGCATGCTCACGGATGATCAACATAGACTTTCCAATCTCACGTATCTGTGTTGGATATTTGCATTCTTCTTTTACTGTAAGCGGTTTAGAAATATCTGGAAATCCATCTGCTTTTCCACCACTATAAGTTGAATATCTTAGAACAAATGTGTGATATCCCATGGATGCAAATTTCATAGCAATTGGCTCTGCCTCTCTGTCTGAACAACTCATATATCCACCACCTGGACAAATTAAAATTGCCGGACGTTTCCCTCCTGCAAGCATTTCCGGTGAATCTTGCAATACATACGTTGTTAATGTGACATCCTCTCGATTTTCATATAATTTGATTACTTCTGTTTTCATGCTGTCGCTCTCCTTCTTTTACCTTGCTACTATTTTGCTGTAAACTCTTATTTATGAATTCTACCTAGCACTCTGCCTCAAACGGAATTGCCGGAATATCTGCCGAATTATATACATTTACAAGATACCACGAAGTTTTCGCGAACTTCACTTTCAATGGTTCTTCCTCTGCCTGTTCTACATTTAATATCAGTTTATTCCCTTCTGTTGCAAATGTATATGCTTTTTCTTCCTCTCCGGCAAATACATGCAAACACTCTATCACATCACCTTTAACTTTGATTCCATCTCCTGCATTAGCCCATGTAATTGTCACAACATTTTTCTCACATGTAACGGATTCCATACGTGGTGCATCTGCAAGAATCTCTTCATCATAAACATGTTTTCGTGCAAGCAATGCCAATCTTTCTCCTACAACTTTTTTGTTTTTTGGATGAATATCCAACTGTTCTCCAGCATCTGAAATAGAACACAAATAAGTATTTTTTACTGTATCAACAACCGACTGCTGACACTGACGAATAATCGGATATTCATTTGGTTTGTTATTATCCATCCATTTTTCAAATCCCGGAAGCTGTACGATCATAAACGGCAACGTATCATCTTTCCACAGCCTTCTCCAATCGGATATCAACCCGGACAGCATATCTTTATAATATACGTTCATACCCGGCGTATCATCGTCACTCTCACCCTGATACCATAAAAATCCCCGGATTCCGTATGGTGCAATTGTCTTTACCATATGTTCATACAGACTTCCCGGTATACTTTGAGGCATCATCACGGAAAGATACTCCTGCAAGTTCTCCGAATTCTCAGCTTGTATAAAAAACGCCTGCATTTCTTCCGCACTTCTCGTTTTTGGAAGGACGAACTCTGTGAATTCGTCTGCAAACATATTACCTCTATTATTCATCGGATTATGATGCTGTTTTTTCCAGTACTCATCCATATCCAGTTTTGCAATCTGCTGCTCATAATCTTTCATCCATGCAGGACCTACTCGTTTTACCGTCTCCGGATTCATCCAGACACGCGAAACTGTACCGCCCCAGTTACACCCGATGATTGCAACCGGTACATTCTGTGCCTCCTCTATGGATTTCTGAAAATAATATCCGACTGCTGAGAAATACTCTAAATCCTCGCTGGTTGCGTTTCTCCAAACAGCCTGACTGGTATAATCAAATTCTTCTATCTGTCCATCATAGGCAATTTCCGGCACATCATAAAAACGAAGTCTGTTCTTCGGCAATTCTTTCATCGCCTCTTCTTTGTGCTTTTCATATCGCATCCAAAATTCCATATTAGACTGTCCACCGGCAACCCATACTTCACCAACTGCAACATCTTTATATTGCAAATGCTCTGTCTCTGTGGAAATATGCATCACTTCATCTTCGGATGCTTTTAATTTTGAAATCCATACTGACCACTCCCCATTTTCTTTTGCAATTGTACTTTCTTTTTGTCCTTGAAGCTCTACAGTAACTGTTGTTTCTGGTTCACTTTGTCCCCATACACAAATCTCTTTTTCTCTTTGAAGAATCATTCCATCTTGAAATATTTTCGCTGTCTGTAACATCATTTTCTCCTTTTTCGAACAACTGAATCCCGCTCTTTAAAGTATTTTCTCTGTGTTAATTAACTTAACACTATGTTAACTCGTTTTTTCTTGAATTTCAAGCACTTTTCCACTTTACTTCCAACTTTCTTTGCTGTTATAATATAGGACATAAATCATTAATGATCTCGCTATATATACGATGACCGTTAACTTTAAATCACAGGAAAGAAGCGATATTATGGACCAAGCTGCTTATTTTAATCAAATGCGCGAGAAACGGAAACATGAAATTCTCACTGCTGCCCGCAAAATGCTGTTAAAAGATGGGACAGCCTCATTTACTATGCAGAAGCTCGCAAAAAAATTAGATATTTCTACAGTAACTTTATATAAATATTTTAAAAATATGGAAGATGTTATGACCGCTATTGCAGATGAAATCATTCCTTGTACAGTTTCCCTAACACTGGATGAAAATGAAAAAATCATACAATCATACTCTCACATTTCTCCGCTGGAACAATTTTTACAACTGTTTCATTCATTTTTTAATGAAATATTAAAACATAAAGATGACCTTACCTTATTACTTTTGATTGATACCTACACGCAGGATATACCTGCTATACAAAAGCAATCCGATAAAATTGCACTTTATACAGATACGCTCAATACCAGAACCGAACAACTTTTGCTGGATGCCCTGAAAAATGGAGAACTGAAAAATGAAATTGATATTCCACATTCCCTGAACTTTATTCACACAATCACATTATCTACTTTGCAGCATATCGGACTCTTGTCTGCCAAAGAATTCAAGAAGCAAAAACAAGAACTGCAAATTCATGTTGATGAAATCATTGCTATGTTCCGCGTATATTTAACTGCATAGTTTACGTAAGGCCGAAAAAACAATCCACTGGATTTGTGAAAGTATGCATGCAACAAAAAGGACTTCACTTTTACAAAACTGAAGTCCTTTCACTGCTTTTTAGAATGCTTCCTTAATCTGCTTTTGAATCTCTCACTTATAGTCCCTCTACAATTTTCCGTATAACATCAATGTCCTCTACCAAATCCTCTGCTATAACTTCCACACTTTGACCTTTGGCAAGTTTCTTTTTAACCTGCTGTTTTAATAATTCATCTCTGCCAATCTTAATTCCGCTCTTAATTCCACGTCTCTCTGCACTATGCATATAGGAATTATAATCCCGAATTGCCTTTTGCCGTGCTTCATATTCCATTCGCTTTATTTCATCTTCACTCATATTTTTTAATGCTTCGTATGCCTCGCCAATATATTCATCTTTCTCTGTCATTTTCTTAAAATCCTCCTCACACGTCCCACCGAAGAAACGCATCCATTTCATAAGGTTCGTTTCATTTTGCTGCTCAGGAGGTAATTTAGAAAGTTCAAGGACATGCATTTCTATCAGATCTGTATATTCTTCTCCAGATTCCGTATCACACAAAGCAATCCTTCGGTAACATTTATCGTCTTCAAACAATGAAAAACATAAAATACCGACCTGTATGCATTTCTGGAGTTTATCATAATCCTCTCCTTCTTTAATCTGTTCCGTATACATCTTGCTCACATAATAAACAGAACGATTTGCCCAGAATTCATACGATTCGACCTGCATTTCCAAATCAATTTGAACGCCGCTTTTCAATTCGACTCGCACGTCTAAGATTCCATATTTATCCTCCTGATATCTCTTTCTGAGAATCGTCGGCATCAGTGTTGTTGATTCAATTTCTGTTGGGCTCACATTTAGCAATGCCGCTATCAGTCCTTTTCGCACCTTCTCATCCTGCATCAACTCTTTAAAACAGAAATCCACGGTGGGTAACATTATAAAATTGTCTGGTTTCGTTTTCTTTGGTTTACTTGTTTTTCTCATTGAATTCTCCTCTCTTTTGTGACAGCATAACTGCAAAAAAGATACAAGAATTCCTGTTAGACATAGTTTATCATATAGATTTTACCCGCGAAAGTACTTGTATACATTTTTAATTAACTGCTGTCTCGTTGTTTTCATCGGATTATCTGCTCGAATAATTGAGCTTTTGAATTGAAACACCGATTTGATTAATAGATTTCTTTCCAGATGAAAGAATATCATCTGAGTGAACCTAGAATAGCATATGTTCTATCCCATTGCAAGAAAAAAGAGCAAGATTTCTCCTGCTCCTGATTTTAACTCTATTCAATTCCCGCAATCTTCAACAATTCTTCAAATTTCTGAATCTTATAATCTGCTTTTTCATATCCCGATGCATCACCGATTCCGACAGCTTCCATCTCTGCTGCTTTAGCCGCATCAATTCCTGCATAAGCGTCTTCTACAACAACACAATCTTCCGGTTTCTCTCCGAGAAATTCCCCCGCTTTTAAGAATACTTCCGGATCTGGTTTTGAATGTGTAATATTATTTCCATCTGAAATCGCATCGAATGCATCTAATAATTCGACCTTTTCCAGAATAAATTTTGCATTCTTGCTTGAAGAACCAATCGCCAGTTTAAATCCGGCTTCATGAAGCTTTTTCAAGGTATCACGAACCTCATCTGTCACATCTGCCGCTGTCATCGTTTTCAGAAGTTCTCTGTAAGTATTATTCTTCTCTTCCATCAATTCAGCTTTCTGCTCTGCTGTCAGAGGTGTTCCCTCATACTTCTCGAGAATGATTTCAAGACTCTCTGCACGGCTTACTCCACGAAGTCTGTTATTGATTGTCTCATCAAAGTAAATCCCCATTCTGTATGCCATTTTCTTCCATGCCTGGTAATGGAATTTATCTGTAAATACAATTACCCCGTCAAGATCAAAAATAAATGCCTTCATTTTCTCTATTTCCTCCATTTCAAATACACTACATTTTTTAGTCCTTATATTTTTATTGTAATGTGCAGTGTACGACTTCTCCATGTAGGTTCTTTAGAAAAATCCGGCATATTTTTATATTTTTTAAATGTTTATCCACATTTCGTCAACAAAATTTTCGAGTTTTCAACAAAAAAACACTCGAAAGGAATACAAAACAGAGTTTGCCCAAAATTCAAAGTAATATGCAACCAGGCAGGAGCAAGTTTCCTTTGCTCCTGCCTGTCTTCTTTAAAACTTCTAATGTTATTTCGCCTTCTACAGCTCCTTAATATACTCAGCCACAGATTCTCCTGCCATTCTTCCTGAATTCACTGCAAATCCCATTGTATTTCCCGGAAGTGTAAAGTTATAACTGTCGCCATAAATTGTATTTGCATCAGAACCTGCGGAATACAATCCTTCAATTGGCATGAAGTTATCATCCAGTACTTCACAATATTTGTTAATGCGGATACCACCAATTGTTCCGTATGCTCCAAGATAGAACTTACCAACCAGATATTTTCCTTTTCCTGTAATCTTGTGCAAGAATTTTGGATTCTTATTGAACTGTGTATCACAATGAAGGTCACACATTTCATTGTATTCGTCTACTGTATTTTTCAAAACCTCTGGATCCATCTGAAGTTTTTCTGCAAGCTCATCCAGTGTTTCAGCTTCGAAATATGCCTCATATCCCTGTTCTACAGCCAATGCTGCCTGCTGCTCAAATCCAAAGAATGCTTCCTGTGGATGTACGATGTCTTCAATATCCGGTCCGTTTTTCTTGTAATGTTTCAGGATATTTCCATCCATAATGCAGTATGCGTAATTTCCCGGCTGTAATGCAATTGCATTTCCTGTAAATGTTGTATTACCCATGCGGTCCTCGTTCATGAAACGTTCGCCAAGCTGATTGATAAGAAGGTTTGGCTGACGAAGAACTGCATCCAGCAAGAACCAGTTCAGGTTATCCGGAAGTTGATAAATTGCCTCGATACCGGCACCATACTTCATAGCTCCTGCTTTCCACATCATGTTCAGACCATCTCCGACAATTCCCGGAACCATAAATGGATAAAAATCTTCACACAGATGCAGATTGAATTCTTTTGCAAGCATTTCTTTATTATTTCCAAATCCACCTGTTGCAACAATAACCGATTTTGCCATTGCTTTAATCTGCTGTCCGTCTTTATCTACTGCAATCACTCCGCAGACTTTATCGCCTTCTTTGATCAACTCCACAACACTTGTTTCCATTTCAAATTGTGCACCAAGTTCTTTTGCTCGATTTGTCAAAGCTTTGATCATACCGCCGGCTGCACGAGGTCCGATCACTCCGTTTTCCGGTTTTACGATATGCCATGTTGCCTCGGATTCTGCAAAATATTTGAATGCTCCGGCAAACTCTACACCCATGCTTTCCAACCACTCAATTGTGTCCGCTGATTTATGGAAATATGTAGAAACCAAGTCTGCATCGACTCTCCAATGGGTATAATCCATATGAAGATCCAGTGCTTTTTCTACTGTAATCTGATTGAATCCACGTCTCTGAACCTTTGTATCAATACCAAGAGGTCCCATTCCCATATTGGCTGCTCCGCCTGTTGTATTTGATTTTTCAAATACGATAGATGATAAATTATGCTCTCCAACTGTAACTGCTGCTGCAAGTCCTGCCGGTCCGGCTGCTACGATAATAACGTCTGCATTCATTTCTCTCATAGGTAAATTTCCTTTCACTTTAACTGTCTGACTATTGGAATCTTCTGTAAAACCGGATACTTTTTTCTTATATAACAGTGCTTTTGGTTTTACTCGTTTTCTTGTTTTTCTTTCCTGCGTTTCAGATGCGTCTTTCGATTTCTTCAATGCGATTGGTTCATCCGGTAATTTCGGTAATCTTCCGGTTACACGCTTAATTGCGCCATTCACACACATATCCATACATTTGCCACACTTATCACATTCAAACTCATCTACAACACCAACAAAATCTTTTCCACCATCAATTGCTTTTTTCGGACAGTTATCCACGCACTGCCCATCACCTTTACACATTTTCGGGTCAATATAATAGTGAACCAGTGCTTTACAGGTCAATGTGTGGCATCGTCCTGCCAGATGTTCTTTAATATCATCCGCAAAATGTTCCTGCAATCCTAGTATCATTCCAGGGGCTGTCTGTCCCAGACTGCAATTACTTTGCTGCTGCATGATCTCTGCTAATTCTTTCATCAGCTCGATATCTGTCAGTTTTGCTTTTCCTGCTGTTAAATCTTTTAACCCTTCATGAATCTGAACAAGACCTTCTCGGCAGAAAACACATTTTCCACAACATGTTGCTCGCAGTTTTCCAATAAATTCTTCGACCTTTTTCACTACACATTCTGTTTCCGAATATGTTTCAATCACACCATTCTCAATTGGAAATGTTTCATCTAATATCTGTGTTCTTACTTCTTCTCCCCAGATTCGGTTTCCGATTCTAACTGCCTTTGCTTCCGGAATAATCTGCGCAAATGTTGTACCATACTCCACTTCCTGCGGTGCTTGTCCGTTCACGGAAAGAATGGTTTTATGAACATTTTCTCCCTTTAACGCTTCAAAACATTTCGCACAAATGATTGGATGTACAAGCAAATCCGTTGTGTAAGACATACGCGAACACATTCCGTATAAAATTTCTGTCGGACATTCACTTGAGCTAAAATTCTTTTCTACTTCCTGTTCTTTTAAAGGTTCCGGGAGAATTAACACGATTTTTTCTGCTCCGAGAATCTTGGCAAGTGCTTCTGCTCCGTACAGAATTCCCTGTGCATTGTCCTGATACAGACAGACAAGCATCTGATCGATATCACCATTTGCTAAAGAAACAACGACATTCCTCTTTTCATTCCGAGCAGTAGCTTTTAAGTTTGAAATCATTTCTCCGACTGTCATATTTGTAACCGGATCTTTTATTTCTACAATCTTATCCAGAATCTGTTCTACATTCATCTCTGCAATTTTCTCTTCTGCTTCTTTATTTTCTATGTACTTTAACATGTTTTCTCTCCCTCCTCTCCGTCATAGTCACTCCAAATTTTTGATCTTGTAATATCCATTCTCAGATCGCACTGCAGACATCTTGAAGCTTCTCCGCAAATATCCGCATCACAGATTCCTGCATCGACCATTTTAAAATTATCTTTTCGCTCTTTGGCACTTAATATCTGAGGTTTTCTTCTTGATTCATAGCCAAATCCGTCTACCTGTCCAATTGCTGTCGGATGCTCTTCCACCGGTGCCAGCACCTCAGAAATATCTCCGTCTCCACCTAAGTATTTATCAATAGATTCTGCCACTTTTCTACCATCTGCGATTGCAAGAATTACTGACTTCGTTCCATAAGTCACGTCACCACACGCAAACACTCCTTGAATATCTGTCTCAAGTGTTTTCTCATCCGCCTTGATTGAGTTTGCTCTGCCTCGTTCCATTCCGGCTTTCGGACTCAATCCACATCTCTGTCCTACCGCAAATATAACTGTATCTGCCTCGATTTCATGATAAGAGTCTTCTGCCTTTTCAATGATTGCTCTGCGATTTTCATCAAATGTAAATGACAAGATGTCACTGAATGCAACTCCGGTTACTTTGTTATCGTTACCTTTCAGAATCTTCTCAAAACTCTGTGCCGGATGTACCTGGATTCCTTCTTCCTGTGCCTGTTCGATTTCCTCTTCATCTGCTGTCATCTTGTCTCTTGCTTCCAGACATGCCACATGAATCTCTTCGCTACCAAGCCTTTTTGCTGTTCTTGCACAATCAAAAGCGACATTACCGCCACCAAGCACGATTACACGCTTACCGATTCCGGTCTCATTTCCCATTGATGCGTTTCTCAGGAAGTCAATATTCAGTAAAATGCCTTCCGCATCATTTCCTTCCATCGGAAGTAAAGTACCTTCATGATTTCCGATTGCAACCAAAACCGCATCGTACTGTGCTTTTAACTCTGTGACATTCTGAACTCTGACTCCTGTTTCCAACTTAATTCCTGATTCCAGAATGTATGCAATCTCCTGGTCCAATTCTTCTCTCGGCATTCTGTAAGAAGGGATACCATACTGTAACATTCCTCCGGCTTTCGGAAGCGCTTCTTTTACTGTCACGTTATGTCCCTGTTTTCTCAGATAATAAGCGGCTGTCAATCCGGCTGGGCCGGCTCCGACTACACAAATATTTTTCCCGGTATCCTGCAATTGTTTTCCTTTATTTCTCCAGTACTTTCCGGTATCTTTCTCGGCTGCATATCGTTTGATGTTGCGAATGGAGATTGGCTCATTTACTGCACAACGTCTGCATTCTGCTTCACAAACATGTGAACAGACATGTCCAAGTGCCAGTGGAAATGGTACTTTTTCTCGGATTACAGCTGCTGCTTCATCATATTTTCCTTCTTTTACAAACCGAATATAACGAGGAACATCTGTGTTGGCCGGACAAGTACTTCTACACGGAACAAGCTTTTCCTTACGCTCTGTTGCCGGATAATTGATCTTATCCCGGATAGTTCCAGTCGGACAGACTTCCGCACAGGCTCCACAGAATCTGCAGTTTGCATCTTCTAATAAGTTTTCATGCAATGTTCCGATATAAGTTTCCATACCTTTTTTCTTGTACTGCAATACCTTTACTTCTCTTAAATCATTACATGCTCTTACACAGCGTCCGCATAAAATACAACGGTTCATGTCATGGTCATATAGAGGATTTTCCGTTTCACACGCAAACCCTTTTACTCGTGTACGCATTCTCGCCGAAGACACTCCCATGTACTGAATCAGATTTTGCAGTTCACAGTTGCCATATTTCGGACAAGTAGAACAATCTTCCGAATGTGCTGCCAGAATCAATTCCATCGCAACATTTCGCAAATGCTGAATTTCTTCATTTGTCGTAACGATATTCATTCCGTCTTCCGCTTTTAACATGCAGGATGTCACTGGCTTATCCTGTCCCTCAACCTGCACATAACACAATTTACAAGCGGAAATATCTTTCAAATCCGGATGATGGCAAATGTGTGGAATATAAATATTATTCTGAAGTGCCGCTTTCAATACACTGGTTCCTTCTTCTGTCTGAATTTGTTTTCCATCAATTGTTATTGTAATCATCTTATCTCCCTACAATCTTTTCAGAACTTTTTATAATAAGTTGTGCTAATCAGATTGCTGATCACAAGTACTGTGACCAGTATCCTAATTCTAATTAAACTGTCTTAAACTGAAGGTTTTTATATTTTGCAATTTTTGCCTGAACAATCTTTCTGTTATCCGGATTTGCATAGAATCCACCTTGAGTTGCAGCAATTTCTTCCAGATGTTTTGCTCTTCCTTCTACTGTTGTGCGGTCTTTGAGCAAACCATCTTCCTGAATGACAAATTTCCATTTTCCATCCTCTGTCTGCTCCAGATTACCACCTGCTCCACATACCTGACATTCTACCGGGTAGTGCAAACCATCCCACTGTTTCTCACCTAATACCAGTGCATTGCTGTGACAGTTTGGACACCATCCCATGTCTTCGTCTCCAAGCCATGTACGTTCTTCTACAGGTGTTGCCACTGCTTTCATGATGTTCTCACCCATTTTATGAGCTCTTTCGATCAATTCATCATCTAACAGACATTGTGCTGCTCCCGGAACTCTCGTAGCAAGAAGCATATCGACAACCTTCATATCTGTTGTAAACATCGTTGCCTGCAATCCTTCCAGTGCCATAGACTGCCATGCTCTTGTAGAACCACCTATTGAAATCAGTCCTGCTACACGGTCTTTATGCTCAATTGCTCCGATTGTCTCAAGAAAAGCTGTCTCATAACTTAAGCTTCTCTGTGCAAATGTAAGATACTGTGCACTTGGCATTAAGTCATATGTCGGAACAGAAATAATAACTGCATCCTGATTTAACATCACGTCCATAATCTTTTTCTTGTCATCCTTATCATCCAGAACACAACCTACATTTTTTCCCTGTGACATTCCCGCTGTACATGATGTACATCCTGTACAATCTTCGATATGATAGTCCTTCAGATTGATCATTGTTACTTCGGCTCCCGCCTCCTGACATGCTAAAAGCGCCTCTTTCAACAAGATTTCGCTGTTGCTGTTCTTTCTTCCTGCGGTGATTCCCATTACTTTGTAACTCATTTTTTTCCTCCTGTGTACTTGAATCTTATTTGAATTTTACAACCTTTTTGATTTCCCCATTGAAGGCTCACAAAATTCTTGTTATATTGTTATTGTTATAACTATATCAGTTATTTTTTTAACAAGCACGCTACAGTAATCGAAACTTTTTATCAATATAAGGTTGATTTTCAGACATTTGTCTGATGGAGGGAATATGGCATATTTTGAAAATATTATCAAGCGACTGGAGACCAATTTGAAGGTTCACGTTCATGGAACTTATCATGCCCGTACCGAAATTGACTCCGTCCTATTCTGGAACACAAACACAAGTCATACACAGCATCCCGGAGGGAATATCCTCTACTTATGTGATGTTGCCCATTTTCAGGGAGCACCTGTCGATGAATACATACTCATTGTAAATTATCCGGATTGTGAACCTCCCGCCGGTTGTTTGTGTATTTCACAAAATGTCGCTCTGGATGAAGTCTTTAACCAGATTCAGACAGTCATACTGGAACATCATTTACTAAAATGCAAAGAAGAAGAACTTTTCCGGACATTACAACATAACAGTGGTCTGCAAGGAATCACCAATATTGCATATACACATTTAAATAATCCAATTACAATCTGTGACACCAGTTTTTCTGTACTTGCAGCCAGCCCACAAGTCACCGGTGATACAAATCTTGAAGAAAAAGACGGGCGGCTCTTTGTAAAAGATTCCAAATTTCAAAATATGCTGGATACAAAAATTGTAAAAAAAATTTACTCCACAAACGTACCTTTTATCACTTATATCGAAGATTATCCCTTCAAATGGGTATTTCAAAGCATCCGTATTCAGCATTCGGTTGTGGGATATGTTTGTATTCGTGAAATTCAAAAAGATTTTGTGGAGGAAGATTTAGACTATATCGATATGTTCTGTCATGTGATTGCAATTGAAATGCAACGTGAAATGAACTTTCAGACAAATACTCGATTAAATTATGAATATTTTTTAACCGAACTTTTAGAAGGACATTTCGATCAGAAAGAATATATTTTAAGAGAACAGCTGAAATTAATAAGAGAAGAACTGGGCGATGACACAACGCTGGATGATGCACAGCATTTTCTGGAAGAAACGGAAAAGCTGACGGCAGGCGAAGAAGTCAAAGAGAAGATACGAAAAGAGATCAAACGCTTTTCTAATTCGGCAGGCAATACTTCTGAAGCAGGAGTGATCCGTGGCTATATCGAGACACTGCTGGAAATGCCGTGGGATAAAATGTCTGAGGATAACGA
>SKER01002283.1_pt1 | contig 12963 bp, 10 predicted proteins | sample 4826961 | NCBI WGS metagenome assembly SKER01 (sample SAMN11008804, study PRJNA524170) | human gut metagenome | biome: Human fecal sample; material: Feces; isolation source: fecal sample from pouch patient p47 | host: Homo sapiens | place: Israel: Tel-Aviv | collected 2016-11-16
CTGTTAGGGGCCATTCCTAAAGAATTTGTTCATTCTATTACACCAGATCATGGGACCGAATTTCTTCATCTTGATGAAATCAGCGAAAGGTTAGGTGTTACTGTCTATTGGCCCGATCCATATTCGCCTGAACAGCGTGGAACAAATGAGAATACAAATGGATTAATCCGGGAATATTTTCCCAAGCGAACAGATATTGATAATTACACAGAACAGGACGTTGAACACTGCCAAAAGCAGTTAAATCAACGTCCTCGCAAAGTGTTAAACTATGAAACCCCATATGAAGTATTTTTTGACAAACCGTTGCACTTAGTTTGACAATTCGCCACATAGAAAAGGGGCGCTAACCTTCACCCCAGCTTAGTCCACGGCCTGTTTAACGGTTGGGTCACACTCACTTACTATAGAAAGGCGGTAGCATCATGTCACAAATCGTCACCGGGCTGGTCGCCCACGTTGACGCCGGGAAGACGACCCTATCCGAAGCCCTCTTGTACCACGCCGGGGTCACCCGTCAACTGGGCCGGGTCGATAAGGGGTCGGCCTTTTTGGACCCCGATCAATTAGAACAACAGCGGGGGATCACGATCTTCCCCCACCAGGCCGAGCTCAGCTTTGGTGACTTAAAACTCACCCTCCTAGATACGTCCGGGCACATCGATTTCTTGGCGGCCACCGAGCGGGTTTTAGCGGTGCTCGATTACGCCATCCTGGTGGTGTCCGCTCCCGCCGGGGTGCAAGCGACGACCCGGATCCTGTGGGACCTCCTGGATAAGTACCAGGTACCGACCTTCGTTTTCGTCAATAAGATGGACGCCCCCGGGGTGGACCAGGCGGCGGTCTTAGCGCAGTTGCAAGACGAGTTAGACTCCGGTTGCCTGCCCTTTAAAGACCCCGCTGCCCAGTTCGAGGAGCTCGCCCTCCTGGATGAAGGGGTGATGGACGATTATCTGACGAACGGTGAAATCACTCCCGCCCAGCTCCGGAGCTTGATCAAAAACCGGCGCGCCTTCCCGGTTTACTTTGGCGCCGCCCTCAAGGACGAGGGAGTGGCGGACCTGATTAAGGGGTTAACGGAGTGGACTCAAACGCCCACCCCGACGCCCGATTTTGGCGCCCAGGTTTTTAAGGTTTCCCACGACGAGCGGGGCAACCGGCTCACCTGGCTGCGGGTGACCGGCGGCAACTTGCGGGCCAAAGCGGAGTTGCTGCCGGGGCAAAAGGCCGATCAGCTCCGGGTCTACAATGGCGCTAAGGCCACCGTGGTGCAGGAGGTCGGCCCAGGGCAGGTTTGTACGGTGGCGGGGCCCACTAGCACCGTGCCAGGCCAGGGAATCGGGGCGGTTGAAGAGCAGGCCCAGCCCCGCTTTCGGCCGGTCTTGACCTACGGGTTGGATCAACGGGGAGCGCCCTTTGACCAATGTTTAGCCGCCCTCCGTCAATTGGAAGACGAGGAACCACTGTTGGGCGTCGTGGACGACCCGGCGACCCAGCGCCTTTACGTCCAGGTGATGGGGGAGGTCCAACTAGAAATCCTGACCCAGCGCTTAGAAGAGGAATTTGGCCTAACGGTGGGCTTTGACGAGGGGCGGATCCGCTACCAAGAAACCCTGACCACCCCGATAGAAGGGGTCGGCCACTTCGAACCCCTGCGCCATTACGCCGAGGTTCACCTCTTGCTTGAACCGGGAGCCCGTGGGAGTGGCTTGACCTTCGCCAGCCAGTGCCACGTCGACGTCTTATCAAACGCCTGGCAGGGCCAGATTTTGACCGCCCTCAAGCAAAGGGCCCACCGGGGGATCCTAGTCGGCGCCCCACTAACCGACGTCAAGGTTACCTTGGTCGGTGGTAAGGGCAGCATCGTTCACACCGTCGGCGGCGACTTCCGCCAGGCGGCTTGGCGGGCCCTGCGCCAGGGGCTAATGGAAGCTGGCCGGGCGGGCAACCAACTGCTAGAACCCTGGTATAACTTTCAGTTACTGGTCCCCACCGAGGCAGTCGGCCACGCTTTGACGGACCTGCAACGCTTTGGCGGTGAAGTTAGCCAACCCCAAGCCGGGCCTGGCGACTTGGTGCGCTTGGAGGGGAGTGGCCCGGTCGCTAAGTTGCGCGATTACGCGGCGACGGTGCGGGCCTACACCCACGGCCAGGGGCAATTAACCCTGACCCCGGCAGGTAGCCGACCGGTAGCGGACCCAACCCCACTGATCGAGGCTGCCAATTACGATCCGGTGGGCGACTTGGCTAACACGCCGGACTCGGTCTTTTGCGCCCACGGGGCTGGTTACCCGGTCGCCTGGGATCAGGTCCCCCAAACGATGCACGTGCCCTACCAGACGACGGCCCAGCCGCGGTAGTAGGGGCGGGCCCTCTTAATTTTCAGGCCGGGGAATAATAATCCAATTAGATTTTAATTAAAATTTTAATAATAAGGTTACTTGCGTGGCCCGGCTGGGGTGCTACAATGGGGAAAATGATAGAACGGGGGAAGACTATGACGGAATTAATGACGGAACAAACCGGGGGGCGGGTCACCGCTACCGAGCTGACGAAGCGGCACCTGCTGGTGGTGGGCCAGACCGGCAGTGGCAAGACAACCACCACCCTGGCCCTCTTGTCGCAGTTGCAACAAACCAGCCAGACGGCGATCATCCTGGACCCGACCGGCGAGTACGCCAAGCTCCCCAACACGATCACCTACCGGCTGGGGGTTAACGCCTACTTGGAGGCCGGGGCCTTAACGGCGCCGCAGTTATTGCGGGTGCTGGAACTACCGGCGGACCCGTGGTTGGTGACCAAGCTCGAAGCCGTAATCACCGCGCTACGTATCCAAAAGAACCTGCTCGCCACCCCCGGCGTCTACCAAAAGCGGGGGCGCCTGGCGAGTGAGTTTGAAGACCAGGTGGCTAGGTTGGGGGAGTGGACCAGCGATTACGACCTCGGTTGCCTGGTCGATCAGGTGGTTGAAGAAACGGTGCACCCCTACCCAGACGAGCGGGCCGACTACCGGCTCCTCGGCCAGGAGTACGACCGGGCGGCGCTGAACGCCCACTGGGACCAGCTGTTGGCCCTGCGTGAGCGCCTTAACGCCCCGGCGATGCGAACCCTCTTTGGCACGGTTCCCACCCCCGGCGCCGTTCAAACCGAGCTCAACTTCGTCTTGAAAATGTTCATGACCCAGCGTAGCAACCACAAGACCCTGGTGCTCGACCTGGCGGCCCTCAAGCGGTACGGTCAGGGGCAAACGACGGTAATCTCGGTCCTCTTGGAGCGGCTGTTGGCCTTCCGGTTGGCTAAGCCGGGGCAGTTTGCGGTCAAGCTGGTGATTGACGAGGCTCACCGCTACTTGCCAAGCAACGGGGCGGCCCTAGCCCGTAACGGGATCTTCCAGGTCCTGCGCGAGGGGCGCAAACTGGGGTTATCCATGATCATGACCACCCAGTCACCGCTCGACTTACCGGCCGAGTTGCGCTCCCAGTTCCCCAACGTCTTGGTCCACCGCCTGACGACCCCGGAAGAGCAAACCGCCCTGGGCCTAGGAAGCAGCCAAGAGCAGCTGGCCACCGGACAGGTCCTGGTTTACCAAGACGGCCAGGAAGTTGCCGAAGGACAAGTTAACCTACCGGACTGGTGGGGAAAGGAGTAGACAATGGCATACATTCACGACCTACGCCAAAAGGTGGGCCACACCCCCCTGATCATGACTAGCGCTTCGGGCGCCCTGGTCGAAGACGGCCGGATCCTCTTGCAGGAGCGGGCCGATACGGGCGACTGGGGCTTTCCCGGCGGCTACATGGAGTACGGCGATACCTTCAAGCAAACCGTCGTGCGGGAGTTTTTAGAGGACGCTGGTATCGCCGTGACTCCGGTCAAGTTGCTGGCAATCCAAGACGACGACTTTTACACCTACCCGAACGGGGATGCGGTCCAACCGGTCAACGCTTTTTACCTAGTTGAAAGGGTGCACGACCGTCAACAAACGCCCAAACCAAGCGAAACCTTAACCACTAAGTTCTTCGCCCCCACCGAGGCGCCCCACTTTTTTAACCAACAGCACGCCAAAATGTGGCAACTGGTGGTAGCGACCCTGGCCCAATAGTGTGGTAAGATAAAAAGCAGACTGAAAAACGAGGTAATTAACGTGCAAAAATATCAACTGCTGGCGACCGCCGCGGCCGGCATCGAGGCCCTGGTCGGCAGGGAACTGCGGGACCTGGGTTACCAGGGGCAAGTCGAAAACGGCCGGGTGCGCTTTGAGGGAACGATCGAAGACGTTATCAAGACCAACCTGTGGCTGCGCTGCGCCGACCGGATCAAAATCGTGGTCGGCGAGTTTGACGCCTACACCTTTGACGACCTGTTTGAAGGCACCAAGGCCCTGGCCTGGGAGGACCTGTTGCCCCTAGACGCCAACTTCCCGGTCGAGGGGCGGAGCCGCAACTCTAAGCTCCACAACGTCCCGTCCGCCCAGGCGATCGTCAAAAAGGCGATTGTCGAAAAGCTCTCCCAGGTTTACCACCGGCGGACCCGGTTGGCCGAAACCGGGAGCCGCTACCCCTTAGAAGTGGTCATCAATAAGGACCACGTGATGATCCTCCTGGACACGACCGGCAGCTCCCTGTTTAAGCGGGGCTACCGCAAGGCCAAGGGGGGCGCCCCACTTAAGGAAAACATGGCCGCCGCCTTGGTCATGTTGGCCCACTGGTTCCCGGACAACCCCTTCGTGGACCCGGTTTGCGGGTCGGGGACGATCCCGATTGAAGCGGCCCTGTTAGCCCACAACATTGCCCCGGGGCTCAACCGCGACTTTGCTTGCGAGCGCTGGGTTAACTTGGTGCCGGAAGGCTTATCGGATGCGGTGCGCGATGCCGCCGAAGACGCCGCCGATTACGACGTCGAATTAGACATCCACGGCTACGACATTGACCAAAACATGATCGACATCGCCAAGGAGAACGCCCGGGCGGCCGGTTTGAGCCAGGAAATCACCTTCAAGCAACTAGCCGTTAAGGACTGGCACACCGACCAAATTAACGGGGTCATCGTCGCCAACCCGCCGTACGGGGAACGGCTGTCCGACCAGGAGTCGGTACGCGAGCTTTACCGCCAGATGGGGGAACTCTACCGGCCGCTGACCACCTGGTCTAAGTACATCTTGACCGCCGACCTGGAGTTTGAAAAGTTCTACGGGGCGCCGGCCACGAAGAAACGCAAGCTCTATAATGGGGCCTTGCGGACCGACCTGTTCCAGTACTGGGGTAAGAAGATTAGGTAGAGAGAAGTGAGTGCGACCCAACCTCCTCAGCAGGCCGTATGACTAAGGATAGGGCGCAGGTTAGCGCGCCAGCGGTGTTCTGCGACCAGACTTAGGCACTAGGCCTGTGGTTGGGAGCACATTATCTGTGTAATCGTCAAAAAGAGATCTTTATAAACCAATAAAACCCGGTAATTCGCAACCAGTTTTGCGAGTTACCGGGTTTTAATTTAGGCGGAGATTGGTGAGCACTCCTGACTATTCAAAGCACAGCTGCTTTAAGGCGACGGCGTAAATCTCCATCGTCTTGGCCATTGAGTCGAGTGGCCATTGTTCGTTAGCCTGGTGCATGTAGTCCGGGACCCCCGGCAGCATCCCACCGAAGGCCACGCAGTTGTGCATCGTCCGGGCAAAGGTAGCACCCCCCGAAATTTGGGGTTCAGCCTTTAGGTCGCCGGTGGCGTCTTGGTAGACCTTCATCAGGGTTTGCACCAGCTTACTTTCCTTAGGGACGTATAGCGGGGCTAAGTAATCGAAGTGTTTGTAGGTCAGGCCGTATTTTTGGACCCGCTTGCTTAACTGGGCCACCAACTGTTCGCGGTCGATGGTGACCGGGATCCGCAGGTCGATTTGGAGGCGGGTTTCCTTTGGCGAGACTTCGAAGCTGGAGATGTTAAAGGTTAGTTGGCCCGATTCGTCGGCGACCTTCCCCAGCAGATTCTGGCCGGTGGCGTCCTCTAAAAAGCACTTACCAATCAGGTCGAGTGGGGCGAAGTCAAAGACGTCGTCGAGGGCGATGCAAAGGCGCAAGACGGCGTTGACCCCCTGCGGCGCGTTCATGGCGTGGACCGACTTACCCAGGACGGTGATGGAAGTACCGTGGTCTTCGTATTCAAAACCGTGTTGGTCGAGGGCGGCCTTTACCTCGGTCAGCTTTGGCCCGTCGTAATCAGCCTTGCCCGGGACGGCGTTCATGGCGTTATCCATGTGAAGGGCGAAGAGGTCGGTTCCCGGGCCGATTAGGTAGGCCTGTTGGAGCCCCTTTTCGGCGTAGGTGAGGGGAAACTCGGAGTCCGGTGAGAAGCCCATGTCAATCGGGGCTTCTTTTTCGTTGTACTTGGCGATCCCGCGCCAAAGGATTTCTTCGTCGGTCCCGAAGATGAAGTGGATCCGCTTAGTCGGCACCATCCCGGCGTCCAAGAGCGCCTTTAAAGCAAAGAGGGCGGCGATCGTTGGCCCCTTATCGTCTTGGGTCCCGCGCCCGAAGATGACCCCGTCTTTAATCACCGGGTCGAAGGGGTCGGTGTCCCAGGCCTTGGGGTCGCCGGCCGGCACGGTGTCGAGGTGGCCAATCACCCCAAAAATTTCCTCACCGCTACCGATTTCGGCGTAACCGTAGTAACCTTCCGGATCCTCGTAGGTCCGCATCCCTAGTTGGTTGCAGATGGCTAGCATTTGATCGAGGGCCATGCGGATCCCCTTACCGAAGGGCGCCCCGCTGCTGGGGGCCTGGTTAAAGGACGGTTGGGCGACTAGTTCTTGGAGGGCCTTAACGGCTTGAGTTTGAATTGTTTCAGTAATGTACGGCATAAATTTCCTCCCTTAAATGGCGGCCAGGATTGCCAAGAAGACAACCGTGGCGATAAACAAGTACAGCATCAGGCGTAGTGACCACTTCCACCAGGTCGTCAGGTTGACGTGTGAAATGGCCAGCGCTGCCATTACGACCCCCGAAGTAGGGGTGACCAGGCCGACCCAGCCCTCAGCGGCTTGGTAGGCGGTGATCACGAGGGACCCGGAGACGTGGGCGAAGTGGCCCAGGGGCCCCATGATTCCCATCGTGGCGACCGCTAAGCCCGAAGTGGAAGGGATCAAGAAGGACATCGGCACGTAGAACAGGAAGGTCAAGATGATGAATAGGGACTGGGAAACGTGGGTCAGACCGGTTTCGCCGGCGTGCAGGATGGTGGCGGTGATTAAACCGTTGTTCATCACCACTTGCAGGCCCCGGGCGACGGCCACGATCATGGCAACCGAGACGAAGTCGGCCATCCCGCCCATGAAGGCGTCAATGAAGGCGTCTTCTTTCATGTGGTAGACCCACATTACGACCACGGACATGACCAAGAAGAGCATCGTGATTTCGGAGAAGTACCAAGTCCCCAGCGGTGCGATGTCGTGACCGAGCAGGGTCCCCAGTACCGGGATGTTTTCCAGCCAGGTGGTGGCCGTGTCAAAGAAGGTGAAGTGCTTGTTTAAACTCGACCACGGCACCAGGCCGATGATCATGATCACGAAGGCGGCCATGAAGAGCCAAATAACGGCCTTTTGGCGCCCAGTCATGGGTTCAACGTCGTTGGTTCGTTCGTCGATGTTAAAGGACTTCCAGTCTTCCTCGCGTTGGGCGTAGACGTAGGACTTGGTCGGGTCCTTTTGAATCTTAGTGGCGTAGCGCATGACAAAGGCAATCGCGATCACGTCGACGATTACGAAGAAGATGATCCGCGAGACCAGGCCGTCCCCCGGTGAGATCCCCAGCGTTTGGGAAGCCACCCCGGTGGCAAAGGGGTTAACCGTCGAGGCCATGTTACCGACCGAGGTGCCGACCAGGGCTAGGGCGACGGCGACGATTGAGTCAAAGCCACAGGCCATCATCACCGGGATCAAGAGCGGGTAAAAGGCGACCGTTTCTTCGGCCATCCCGTAGGTGGAACCACCGAGGGCGAAGAGGGTCATTAAAATCGGGATCAGAACCTTTTCGCGCCCCTTGTAGCGGTTAACGATCGAGGAGATCCCGGCGTCCAGCGCCTTGGTCTTGTTAACGACGCCCAAAAAGCCCCCGATGACCAGGATGAAGAGCGAAACTGAGATCGCCCCGTCGGTGTTCTTGTCACCGACCATCCCGTACACCGGCGACATCACGACGTCCCAGAGTCCCTGGGGGTTAGACTTGACGGTGTGGTAGGTGTTAGCGATCAGGTTGCCGCTGGAATCGGTCGAATACTTCCCGGCCGGAATAAACCAGCTCAAAACGGCAATGATAATGATGATGATAAACAAGATCGTGAAGGCGGACGGCATCTTGAAACGGTGTCGCTTCTTCTCCGGTTGTGCTTGCATTATCGCCACCTCCTTTATTCATGAATATGCTTACATGTCTAATTATACACAAACCAAGGAGGGAAACCAGGCGCACCAAAAGCTCCTTCACCAAAGAATGAGGGAGCGCTGAGAGTCGATGGTAAATTGATGAGAAAAATTAATGGATGGTTAGTCTTTCAACAGCAGGCGTCCCTGCGTTTCAAAGAGCTTGGCGACCTGTAATAAGAGCCCCTCTTGCCCCTTGCCGGCGACCAACTGGATGCCGAGCGGCAGGCCAGCTTTGGTGAGGTGGGTTGGCAGGCTGATCGCTGGTTCGCCAGTCAAGTTGGCCTGCTGGGTGAACGGGGAGCGGGTTAACGACGGCAGCCACTGGTCGAAGATGAACCGTTGCTGGGCGGCGGGGGTCAGGGCGTCGATGTCTCTCATCTGGTCAAGTTGGGCTTCAGAGACCATTGGTTGATCAATACGCGGCGCCGTCATGGCCGTCGTGGGAGTCAAGACCAACGGGTAGGTTTCGTGAAGGGTGGCCATTTGATAACCAGCCTGGTCCCAAGCGGCCAGGGCGTTGCTGTAAGTGGCGGCGGAGATGTGCCGGCCGGTGCGGTAGAGCGCCCAGGTCAGCGGTTCCATGTCGTCAACGGTGACGGCCCGACCCAGGCTAGCTTCGACCTGGTCAAACATGGCCGCCGTTTCGCCTTCGTTCATTAAATAGTAGGAATCGATTAGGGCCCGCCCGTCCGTGGGCACCTCAATTTCTTCAACTTCAAAGCCGTTTTGCTCTAAGAAGGTGGCCGCTTGGTGAACGGCGGCCACGGTTTCCGGGTCCACCGGGGTGCCGACCGGCGATTCGGTGGTAAAGCCCACCCGCACCGGCTTGACCGTTTGCTTGAGTAGGTCGGCAAAGGACGGGCTTTGCAGGGGAACCTGGAAGACGGCGGCTGGTTGGAGGGCCTGTAAAACGTCGAGCAGGCGGGCGGTGTCCTCAACGTCTTTGGTGATCGCGAAGCTGCCGGCCGCTCCCTGCCAGGAGCGCCAGTCACTTGGCCCGGTGATTACCCGGCCCCGGGTCGGCTTGAGGCCAATCGTACTGGTCCAAGAGGCCGGGATGCGGATGGAACCACCGCCGTCACTGGCCCCGGCGATCGGGATCATCTGACTAGCAACGGCCGCCCCGGCCCCGCCAGAGGATCCGCCCGGGTAATAGTCAAGGTTCCAGGGGTTGTGGGCGTTGCCGTACATTTTGGAATCAGTGATGTTTTTAAACCCAAACTCCGGGTAGTTGGTCTGGCCAAGGACAATGAAGCCGGCCGCGGTTAACGCCCGGGCAAAGTTACTGCTCGATTGGGCCACCTGGTCCTTAAACAGGCGGTTTCCGTTGGTAGCGGGCAGGCCCCGAAAGGTTTGACCCAGCCCTTTTAACAAGAGGGGCACCCCTAAGAAGGGTTGGCCATGATCGATAAGTTGATCGGCCTCTGTTAAGGCCTCCTCTGCTCGCAACGAAATCACGGCGTTGAGTGCTGGATTGGTTTCTTTAATTCTGGCTAGGCTAGCGGAAACCAGTTCTTTAGCGCTAACTTCCTGGTTCCTGACGGCTTGGGCCATCTCAGTCCCGGTAAGCGATAACAAATCAGTTGTCACAACAATCATCTCCAAATTGTTTTCAATCAGTATAGGGAAGAAACGGCGGGAAAGCAAAGCCCAGTCAAAACGAAAGATTGTTAAGGGCGCCGGTGTTTTTTAAAGCAACAATCAAAATTAAGCAGTGGTCTAGCTAGGGTGACGGTTTTAAAACGCCGTTATATCGGCATCTTGGATTCATTTATAAAATAAATCTAGATGGTCAATATGTATCGAATAAAAATTACCATCTGATAAATTAAAGGTGGGAGACTAAGCCGGGGGCGAAAGGGATGGGGATGATGAAGTAAGGGAATTGATCAATGGTCTATTTTAATTCAGCTTCAGATAAGGGGTTGATTGGTTAGTATAACGTAATTGGTATAGAGTTTGGGGAAGATAGGCAAAGGACTGATCAGTGACTTAGTAAGTTGTTAAAATATCGATAACTTAAAGTGATTAATTGTTCTATTGTACATAGAGAGTTATCAACGAACTTTTTTCGGAATCCGAACAAAAATATAACGACTGTTTTGCATTTAAAACGTTGATATTAAAGGGATCTCCTTAGTTTTATATCTAGTATATATATCGATAACTGAAACTTGAAAGAATGGCTATTCAACTATAAAATAATTTTCAACAGATAACTGTAAATCCCGCTGTGCTCACAGGTCGTCTCCTGTGTAATTCATTGAGGATTGCATGAAGGCCTCTAGTTATGTGGAGCACGCACCGCAACCACACCTCGCTGGGTTACCAGGGGAGCTTGTCAGGAATCTAAGAATTATTTTTAGGAGGAGTTAAGGCCTATGAGAAGGAATAAGTTTGGTAAGGGCTACGAAGAAAACGACCGGACAACCCACGTCAAGCTTTATAAGGCAGGCAAGAAGTGGGTTCAGTCTTTGATGTCCAAGATTGGACTGATCAGTTTCTCTGCCAAGGACGTTGAAGTCAACCTGGTTGAAAAAGATGAGGAGCACCAAAAGAAGGGGCGTGCCCTGATTGATGCAACCTTGATTATCGGGGCCTTTCACGGATTTCGAACTAGTTATCATCGATGACGGTTCAACAGATGGGGCTCGTGAACTGTGTGAGGAGTTTGCCAAACAAGACCCCCTGGTCCGCCTAATTGTTCAAAGAAATGGTGGGGCGGCCGCAGCAAGAAACATGGGGATCTTAAATGCTAAGGGAGAATATCTGACTTTTGTTGATAGTGACGATTGCTTAGATGCCGACTACCTCCAAGTTCTTTATGATGCGATGGTCGAAAATGAAGCTGATATGTCGATGGTTAATTACAGATTATTTGAGCCCACGGAAAGAGGGGTTAAGTTTGTAAATTATATAACGGCAGATGACGTTGAAACGATGGTCTTAGATCCACGGTAAGCGGTTAGTTTAGAGAGTGGCTGGCACTGAATGGATCTGTTTTTATGATGATCTGGGGGAAGTTATTCAAAAAAGAGTGTCTAGAGGGCTTTGCTTTTCCTGAAGGGATGATGTATGAGGATGAAGCGGCAACACACCGGATGATTTTACGATCTCACAAAGTAGCTTTTGTAAACGATCCTCACTATTCTTACCGTCTCCGAAGTGGAAGTGTTTCAAGAGACATTATTGATGATAAAAATCTACAGGATCTTGTTCGTGCTTACAAAATGAAGATTGCAGATTTTACCACGGCAGGGATCCCAACTAAAAATGTTCGGGGACGCTATTTAGCTGCAATTAAAGAAAAACTTGAACAAACCCGTGATCAAGGCCCCCAATTTCCTGGCTACCACGAATGCCAAGAGGTGCTCCGTTTGGCGGACTTGAATCAATAACAAAGAAAATGCTTACAATTCGGTGTTGAAAAAGCCCGGCGCCCCTCCTATCATGAAGGTATTTTACGAGAGGGGACGGACCCAAACTGAATACCTTACTAAACAACATCTCGATTCCCGGCTTTTTTGATGCCAAGCTAGCCTTCGACTCGATTCCCACCATCTTGAGCGGCCTACCGATGTCGCTATTTTTACTGGTGGTCTGCTTTGTGTTGGCCAACGTGCTCGGAATCTTGATCATGCTAATGCGAATCTCTTCGCACCGCATCTTATCCTGGCCAGCCCGCTTTTACATCTCCTTTTTGCGGGGGATCCCGATGCTGGTGATTTTATTTATCACCTACTTTGGCTTCAACATGGCGGCGCTACCGGCAGCGATCTTGTCCTTCACGATTGCGCCGGCCGCCTTTATCGCCGAGTACTACCGCTCCGCCTTCTTGGGGGTCGACGAGGGTCAGTTTGAGGCCGCCCGCTCGCTGGGGTTGCCCTACCACAACATCATCTTAAACGTGATCTTGCCCCAGGCCTTCCGGATCGCCCTGCCGTCACTGGGCAACGTCATGCTCGACCTCTTTAAGGGGACTTCGCTAGCGGCCATGATCACCGTGTCGGAAATGTTTATGGAAGCTAAGGTGGTAGCCGGGGCCGCCCAGGATTATATGTCGATTTACATCGTCGTCGCCGTAATTTACTGGCTGATTTGTTGCCTGCTTTCCTTTGGTCAAAGCTTCTTGGAGGGGCACCTGGCCACTTGGTCGAAGGAAAAAGCTGGCTAGTAAATTATGTGCAACCTGACACAATTGATCAGATTGTCATTGATTGAAAAAAGTACGAATTCGGTTAACCCGTTATAAGTCCGGTTTGGCGCCTTTTGCGTCCCGGGCTTTTCTTGTTTTTGATTATTTTGTGAATTTTGCCTTGTGAAACCGCTTTACCGGTGCTATCTTGTGATTAGCAATTATCTAAAGTAATCTACACGAGGTGAAAAAATGAACTCTAAGTTAAAGAAATTAATCGGTTTGAGTTTAGTTGCCCTGGTCGGGGTCGGCCTGACCGCCTGCGGTAAGAGCCAGGATCAAAAGGTTGCCGACCAAAAGACCTGGACGGTGGCCACGTCGGGAACCTTGTACCCAACTTCCTACCACGACCCCAAAACCA
>SKER01002290.1_pt1 | contig 12927 bp, 12 predicted proteins | sample 4826961 | NCBI WGS metagenome assembly SKER01 (sample SAMN11008804, study PRJNA524170) | human gut metagenome | biome: Human fecal sample; material: Feces; isolation source: fecal sample from pouch patient p47 | host: Homo sapiens | place: Israel: Tel-Aviv | collected 2016-11-16
CTCCTGACGACGCACCATGCGCATGCCCGCTTCAACCTGCTCCATGGTGTTTATCCCGTTTTCTTTGAAGGCCAACACCCACTGCCGGCGGATCTCGTTCACGTCTTCCTGGCTGCGATTAACCAGGCTTGCCGGGAATGCAGCCGCCAGCTGTACGAAAAGCACGTTGATAATCTGCGCCACCTGCTGTGTTTGTTCGCGTTCGGTGTACTGCTCAGGCAAGTTATGCGCCACACGGCGAGCCTGTTCCCGGTCAAAATTGCGAATGCTCTCGGCTAGGTTTTTCATTCCAGCACCCCGTCAATCCAGTCGGTGTTATGCAGATCGATGCTGCCCCGGGAAGGTTTTGCCGCTCCGGTTGCACGCAGCCGTTTCGTGGTGAGCTGATCCCACTGCTTACGCAGACTTGAAGGGCTCAAGATGTTGTCTTTCCAAAACTCGTCCCGGTTGGCCCACTGGAACAAGTCACAGATTTCGTAGTGAGTACGCTTGTCCTGGACACGCATCAGCCTGATCGTGTTTGCCCATTCAGCCCAGTTTGGTTCGGATAGCGAAGCGTTGACGGTGAGAAGCCTGTCGTAAATCCAGCGTGCGGCCTTGAGGTCGTCAGCGGATCCCCATGATTTACCTGCAGGGGTGTATATCCCGGCGGCTGCTTCTGGATGGCGTGAGAGAAACTTTTGAGTTTTCTGGTTTCGGGATTCGTCAGAATTCCGAGACGAGGATATTTTAATATTGTTCTTGTTATAGTCTTGGGTGTCTACCGTTTCCGGGAAGGTTTTTCCCGTTTTCAGTAACACTTTTCCCGATTTCGGGAAGACTTTTCCCGTTTTCGGTTTGTCTAAAATCCAGGCGGCAAGGTCAGTATTTATACCGACCGTTTTCATCACGCCCTGCTTCTGACTGAAGATAATTTTGCGTTCTGCGAGCGATTTGAGCGCATCCGAAACGTGGGAATCACTTAGCCCTGTAAGCTCAGCGATCACTGTGTTCGTAACGCGGTCCTGTTTCTTGTTCCAGCCGTAGGTAAGCCAGATCACTGCCTCAAAACACTGCCACTCCCGGCCTGACATTCTCAGACGAGGCTTGAGCTGTTGGATCTCGTTAGCGACCTTGGTATACCCGTTCGACAGGTCGGCCATACGACCTCCCGGTTGTTCGGTTCTGTGGGGGAAATTGATAATTTCAGCTGTGTTTGACATACTTAGCTCCGCAATTACACTCCGTTTTTGCACCTGAAAGTCGGTTCTGTTAGCGCAGACCGGCTTTCGCCTTTTCTGAAGTCTTCACATTGCCCCCAGCATGGTTGTGACCATCGCCAGCAGTGGCGCCGTAAGGTCCGGATCGATCCTGAACATTTCGAAAATCCCCTCTCCTAACTCCTTCAGCTTTTCCTTTTTCGGTGCATCGAGCATCAAAGCTTGCTTCGCCTCACTCACCTCTTTTTCCAGCCGGGCCATCCGGTAGGCAAACGAGTCGTTCTTAACAACACGGTCGCGGTATCGAAGCGGTAATACGGACATGATCGCGGGCACCAGCTGTTCGATGTTCTTTCGGTACGATGCGGAGTCTTCTTTGTTGTCGAGCCAGCGGAACAGCTTCACGTTCCAGACATCGGCCTGGCCTGAGAAATCCACGCCATCAAGTTGAAGTTCTTCCGCCGCTTCTTGGATTTGAAGTGCTACAGCTACGCGCCCTTCTGCCGCCGCCCAAGCTCGTACCGCTGAGCAGATATCGCGATGATCGATATCCTTCACTGCCGATTCGCTTTGATGACACGGGAATATCATTGGATTAGAGGAAGCTCTGCTACTCTGTTGAAATGAAACAGTATGCATTGTTAAAGCTCCTGTTTAGGTAAACCATCAGTGGGGTTCGGGTAGAGATCTGGGCGTAGTTCGTGAGGAGTTACACCTGTTACTTCAAACACTGGAAGTACTCGTTCAGCAGGGACACCTTTACGGCGCCACAACGAAACGGCCATTTTTGATACACCAATCAGCGCACCCAGTGCGCGGGCTGAACCTGAACGGCGAATTGCGTTTTCAATACCAGTCATAGGACCTCCTTAAATGAGCAAAGTAAAGCATCAATTTACTATTGAGTCAACACACGCATGCCTACCAAGAGGTAAAGCTATTGTTTACAATCCACGAATGAACAAAAAAGATCCCAACCAGAGTCTTATCTCCAGGCTGACTGAATTGAACGGCAAAGGCTTCTCTAAAACAGAGATGGCCAAAGTAGCTAATGTCAGTAAGCAAGCAGTAACCGGGTGGTTTCGAACCGGTAAGATCAGCAAAGAGTCAGCCCTAGCAATTGCTGACGCAGCTGGCGTGTCGGTGCCCTGGCTGCTCGGTGAAGATGTGGGTGAAAAAGATGGTCTTAAGCCGGACGAACAGCGTCTTCTGGAGCTCTATCGACAACTGCCTGAGGAAGAGCAAGAAAACATGCTCCGCATCTTTGCGCTTCGCCTGAAAGAGCTGGATGAGCTGTACGAGAAGTATATGAAAGGGCGTATTAGAAGTAATAATGACTAATCTAGTTTTATACTGCCTTATTCTAAGAAAAGTTTTGTATACCGAAAACGTATGATGTACGACTTTTTAAAAACTGAATTCGTTAAATAAAATGTCACAAGTAGGTATATTGACCTTTATTCTTTTCTCTCCACCTAAAAAGTGGTATTTTTGATCTAATTGATTTTTACACATTAATGAGGATTAAAATGGCTGACAAACTTGAAAAATTACCAAGAGCTGAGACTTTTCAAGAACATAGCGCTGACTTTGGGAATATTGTACCTCAAACAGTAAATAAGGACATTGCCACTATCCTATTTATGATAACCAGGCCTATTCCGGCTATAAAAAGTGTTCGTGATGAGAACAAAGGAACTGTAACAGTTGAAGTCGCCGTAGAGACAGAACTTCAGCATTCGTGTTCTGTGAATATTCACATAGACCAACTTGCTGCACTCAAGAATAATATAGAAGAGTTTTTAGCCAATCATAACGCATAGGTAACTCTATGAACCAAGAGTGCAGAGCCCTCCCTGGCACCATCCGGCTTAGTTATTCTGAAGGAGGGGATGGCAAATCGATAAGTGTGTCAATCCCAGAGTCTGATCGCGATACCTTCATGCTAGTTGCTCAGCAGGTGTCTAACCTAACAGGAAACAATGATGTAAAGAAATTGGGGGGAGACGGCAAATCTAGTGTAAACTCTTCGGATGAACCATTTTACGTTGAAGTGCCACTGGATGATGTTGTTTTGTTACAGGGAAAAGAAGACTCTCACGAGGAGGCAACCATCATGCCTGAAATGAGCCGTGAAGAACTTCAGGCGCACTTAGATAAAAACAAGGCTGAGGTTTCTGCCTTAGCGTCTGACTTACGTAGCGAAATGGAGAAATGGAGCAAGGATAACTCTGAAAAAATTTCGCAACTCACTATTTCTATCAATGCCTTAATGGCAAATATAGAAGGCAAAGCTGAAGCGACCAACGGCCGCCTTGAGGGAGTTCAAGGACAGATGAATGGTATGAATACTGCTATTAGTGGTGTGAATACAGCAATATCTGGCATTCAGTCAGGCCTGTCGACGAAATTAACTATATTTGGCGTGATTATCACCGTAGTGATTGCACTAGTTGGGTTTGGAGCCAGCCTAATCTCAAGCTCTTCCAGTAAAGCTCAACCTGAAGCGGCTCAGACGCAACCAATAATAATTCAAGTTCCTCAAAGCGCCACAACCACCATGCCTAACCCGCCCCCTGCTTCATCATTAAAGCCAAATCATTAGATTATCCCGGCCGCCGTGCCGGGTTTTTTATACTCTCTCCCATCGGTTCCGCTGCCAAAATGCCACCCCGAATTCACTGATCCCGACCACGCGTCGGGATTTTTTTTGCCTACTTTCACACATTTTGAAATTACCAAACACCTAGGTAAATTATTGCTGTACTTTTTATAACTCCTACGCTTGACCAATAGTAAAGTGGTGGTTTACTATTGTCACCAAGACGCACTACGAACCACCTAGGCAGGACGCCCACGAAGTAGCCGCCGACGGCATAAGAATAGTCGGATGAGGTGGAGAGATTAACGCGCATCAGGTGTAAACGTTCCGCTGGCCGGCGATAAGGCAAACGAGGGTGAAAATGATTGATTTCGCACGCAAACCAGGACGGCAGCAGGCAGTAAAGCTGAACTTCTTCGAGGTGATTCTTCGCCGCCTGTGCTACCTGCTGGCGCAAAAGGGGAATCCAGATGTGTAACTCAACGAAATGCGGGTACTGCGGCAAGCCGGTTGAACCGGAGAAAGTAGTCAAAAGTACCCTTATCTATCGCAACGGCGCACAGCTGGCGCGCAAAGAAAAAGAATACTGCTCTGAACGTTGTGCTTCCTACGACCAAATGGCCCACGAGGCATAACGTAAAAGCCGCGCAAGGCGGCCCGTACGTCCGGTGCTCCCGACCAAAGTTACACCGGAAAATTACTTAAAAAACCAAAGTTCACCCAATGGGCGCTATCTCTGGCCCGGGGATCTTACATCTAAAAAAGAGGATCTCACATGGAATTTTTCTATGTAGTTAAGGCTACGCAGAAATCTGGCAAAGAAGACGCAGTGATTTGGTTCAGTGCTAAATCAGAAGCCCGTGCCAACCTGCAGCTCGATGTTGAGCTGGAAGATGCTGGTATTGAAACCGGCCGCGGTAAGGATTACGCCAAACCTGTTCGCACCGATTTCCCAGTCTTCGACGACCTCCCGGAAGAAAGCACCGTGGATTACACCTGGTGCAAACGCTACGAACTCCAGGATAATGGACGCACTTGGCTGCCAAAGGCTGGTGCTGAGTCGACTGGTGCCGGTGATAACACTCCCGCACCGGAAACGACCGTTAATGTCGAAACTACCATCGAAAGTGTCCCGCTTGAAAACCGCACTCCAGCGGTCCGTTTTGCCGTCCACCTGACCAGCGACAAATACCAGTCACATATCACTAAAGAGCAGCAGCTGGCTGCCAGCGAAATGTCTCTGGATGAAGGCAACACTTATCTCCAGAACCTGCTGCTGGCGAAAAACGACATCCCTGAAGTTGCCGAACTCAGCCTGAACGCTGAGTGGAAACTGGTTCAGGCGATTAAGCAGGTATTCGCGCCAGATGAAGCGCACGAAACTGAAATTATCGCTGCATTCATGGCTGACTGGGCGAGAGCAGATGCCGGCGACCGCAATCAGTTAGTTGCAGAGTGGAGAAGCGGAAAAATTAATCTTCTCAAATCAGAAATCACCAGCGATGCCGACGTTACAACCGGTCAGGATCCAGAACCTGAAACCGGTATTCAGATTGACGAGAATGATGACGAAACCACACGTTATCCAGTCCTTCGTATGCCCTTCCGCAAGCAGCTACTCGCCCAGTTCACCGGCGATGAACTGCGCCACCACTTAACCCGCGAAGAATACGAAGGTATCAGCGCGCTGGAAATGGACACTGACAACAGCTACGTCCAGAACCTGCTGCTGGCGGCAGAAAACTGCGAAGAGGTTAAGGGTTACGATACCAAAGACCTGTGGCGCTACACCGAGGCCATTCGCAAGGTGTTCAGCCAGGAGAAGCGTCACGAACTCGCTTTGGTTCTCCGATTCACCAGAATCTGGGCGGCGACTGATTACATTGACCGCGGCATTCTCGTTCGCGAATGGGCTGCAGGTAATCGCATCAGTAATATTCAGCGCACTGATTCTGGTACCAATGCAGACGGCGGCTATGTAACGGATCGCGGCGAAGGCGCGCACCACACTCTGGACACCCTCGATCTTGAGATCGCATGCGCCCTACTGCCTATGGACTTCCACCACTTCGAAATACCTTCGAGCGTGTTACGACGTGCCAAAGAAATCGTGGCTAAGAAAGAAGAACCATGGAAATCATGGAGCGCCATCCTGCGTAATCAGCCCGGCGTACTGGCGGTGAACCGTGCGGCAATCTTCAATCTGATCCGCATCGCACCAGAGAACATTCATCACACGCCAGCGGCTCATCTTGAGTTTGTGAATAAAACCATGACGGCTGAGTTTAACTCTGCTGTAGAGCTACTGCCGTTGCCTACTGCTGCAGTTGAGACTGAAGCCCCAGTTGAACAACCACAGGTTGAAAATCTCGGCAGTGGAGTGTTCTCCATCGATGGCCTGATGGGTGGAAATACCGAACCGGTCGTCGATACCTCCTCAAATGAAGTCGAAAAAACGGAAAACGCAGCGGAGACCACCAACGATGTGCAGATGGAAACGGCTAAGCCAGAGAAAGACGAAGATGTTGGTTCGGTACCACCGAGCGAAAGTACTGATGCAGCTAATTCGCAGACAGATTCCGTAGCGTTGGAAGAACACCAAGCAGAACCGGTAATTGAATACCCGGCTTACTTCGAGCCTGGCCGCTACGAAGGTCTGCCGAATGAGGTTTATCACGCAGCAAACGGTATTAGCTCAACCCAGGTAAAAGATGCCCGCGTCAGCCTGATGTACTTCAACGCGCGCCATGTGGCTAAAACTATCCCGCGCACAGCATCCAAAGTGCTGGACATGGGAAACCTGGTGCATGCCCTTGCATTGCAGCCGGAAAACCTTGAAGCAGAGTTCAGCGTAGAACCTGAGATCCCGGAGGGTGCTTTCACCACCACTGTAACTCTGCGCGAGTTCATAGATGCTTACAACGCCAGCCTGCCGGCGCAGCTGAGTGCAGACGATATTAAAGCGTTGCTTGAAGAACATAACGCATCCCTTCCCGCTCCAGTGCCGCCTGGCGCCAGCCTGGAAGAAACGGCTCAAAGCTATATGGCTCTCCCTGCTGAGTACCAGCGTATTGAAGAAGGCCAGAAGCAGACAGCAACGGCAATGAAGGCTTGCATCAAAGAGTACAACGCCACCCTGCCCGTGCCGGTTAAAACCAGCGGCAGCCGTGATGCGCTACTCGAGCAATTAGCGATCATCAATCCTGATTTGGTAGCACAGGAAGCGCAGAAACCGACGCCGCTGAAAGTGTCCGGCACCAAAGCAGACATGATCCAGGCAGTTAAATCAGTTAAGCCCGATGCCGTGTTCGTAGACGAGCTGTTAGATGCCTGGCGCGACAACCCTGGTGAAAAGATTCTGGTTACTCGCCAGCAGTTGGCCACAGCGCGAGCAATTCAGTCTGCACTCCTGGCGCACCCGACCGCCGGCATGCTGCTGACACATCCAAGCCGCGCCGTTGAAGTGAGCTATTTCGGTTTTGACGACGAAACAGGTTTAGAAGTGCGTGTACGTCCGGACCTCGAAATTGAACTGGACGGCGTGCGCATCGGTGCGGACCTGAAAACCATCAGCATGTGGAATGTGAAGCAAGAAAGCCTGCGCGCAAGACTGCATCGGGAAATCATTGACCGGGACTACCACCTCAGCGCGGCTATGTATTGCGAGACCGCGGCGCTGGACCAGTTCTTCTGGATTTTCGTCAACAAAGACGAGAACTACCACTGGATCGCCATCATTGAGGCATCCACCGAACTGCTGGAACTGGGCATGCTCGAGTACCGCAAAACGATGCGCGCCATCGCCACTGGCTTCGATACGGGCGAGTGGCCAGCGCCGATCACTACCGATTACACCGATGAACTGAACGACTTCGACCTGCGCCGCCTCGAAGCGCTGCGCGCTCAGGCTTAAGGGGGATTTATGCATAACACAAACGTTACCGTTGCTGACCAGAACACCGTTATTAACTCTAATGTGGCTCTGTTTGATTCCCAGTATCTGAATGCAATCAGCACGTTTGCGCAGATCATGGCGCAGGGCACCGCTACAGTTCCTAAGCATCTGCAGGGCAATCAGGCCGACTGCATGGCTGTCGCGATGCAAGCGGCACAGTGGCAGATGAATCCCTTTGCCGTAGCGCAGAAAACGCACCTGATTAACGGTGTGCTCGGGTATGAAGCGCAGCTGGTTAATGCCGTAATTTCACGCAGCGGCGTGCTGGCCAGTCGTTTTGAATATGAGTGGTTTGGGCCATGGGAAAAGGTCGTTGGAAAATTCCACATCCGTAAAAGCGATAAAGGCGAGTACCGCGTCCCGGGCTGGACCCTCGCTGACGAAGCCGGGATTGGCATCATTATCAGCGCAACCCTGAAAGGCGAGGATAAACCGAGAGAACTCGATTTACTGCTGGCTCAGGCCAGAACCCGAAACTCTACCCTATGGGCTGACGACCCTCGCCAGCAGCTGGCGTACCTGGCCGTCAAACGCTGGGCGAGACTGTTCTGCCCGGATGTGATTCTGGGCGTTTACACCCCGGATGAGCTCGATGATCGCCGTGAAGAACGAGAGGTAAACCCCGCACCAGCGCAGCACGTTAGCCTCGCTGATATTTCAGGTGACAACGTCACTACCACTCAAACGGCTCAGGAATCAGCTCAAAACATCGATGCACTTGCTGATGATTTTCGTGACCGCATCGAGGCGGCTCAGGATGTGGATAGCGCTAAAGCTCTGCGCGCAGATATTGAAACCGTGAAAGCAACGCTGGGTTCTGCCCTGTTCACTGAGCTGAAAAACAAGGCCGTGAAGCGTTATTACCTGGTTGATGCACGGAACAAAGTCGAAGCAGCAATCAATTCCTTGCCACCTTCAGATGAACCCGATGCAGCTGCGCGGTTCGCAGAGGTAGAGCGCGTTCTTGCATCGTCTAAACGCCATCTGGGCGACGAATTGCATGGTCAGTTCAGCATCACCCTGGCGGATATGAAACCGGAATACGTGGACTAACGAGATCGGGAGGGAAACCCCTCCCTTAAGGAGAAGAAATGCGACTGATTAATCGAGGCAGTAAGCAATCCCCTTTGGCTCGCCAGGCATGTGAAATCGCACTCGCAGCCCACCAGCAAAGATACGGTGACTATGGGCGCAGCAAGATGAAAGAGACTTATACGGTGAGAGTGGAAGGCGTGAAGGTCTGGGTTGAAGTGGTCAACTGCAAGGCAAGCTACGTGGCCACAGCAATGACCGGCATGCGCCGACTGCGTTCCCTGCCCGGCCAGGCAAACTGAAACTGAAATATCAACGACTACAGACCGGCATATCTATACTCATGCCGGTTACCTGAGGTGAACCATGTCGCAGGTAATTTTTAACGAAGAATGGGTTGTTGGCGCAAGGCTCACAGAAAAAACAGGCCTGACCGAACGACAGATTGAGAAGTATCGCCAGGGCTGTTGGGTGGAAGGTGTCCATTTTAAACGGGTTTCTCCTTCCGGAGAAAAAACCTTGCGTGGCACAACCTGGTACAACTATCCGAGAATTAATCAGTTAATAAGGGATGCGTAAGATGGCAGCTTTGCCTACAGGTGTCGAAATCAGAAACAATAAGATTTGTATCTGGTTTATGTACCGGGGAAAGCGTTGCCGAGAAATCCTCAAAGGTTGGATTAACACCCCGGCGAACATCAAAAAAGCCGGGAATCTTCGGGCTGTGATCGTTAGTGAGATCAACCTTGGAGAGTTTGATTACCACCAGCGCTTTCCTTCATCGTCCAGAGCAAAAAAAACCGTAACCACTGTTTCAGTTCAAACCTTTTCAGAGCTGTGTGAACTGTGGACGAGCATTAAAGAAACCGAAATTAGCGCGAATACCATGCGTAAGACTCGCTCACAACTCGGTACGTTAATGCACATCATTAACGGAGATATGCCTGTTTCAACTATACGCCACAGCGACATTCTGAAATACAGAAAGGAGCTGTTGAACGGTGAGACACTTTACCTGGCAAATCCCAGAAGCAACAAACAGGGACGCACTGTGCGTACCGTGAATAACTATATATCGCTACTTTGCTCCCTTCTTCGGTTTGCACACAAATCTGGCTTTATCAGTGGCAAACCCTTTGAAGGGATCAAGAAACTACACAAAGGGAAAGTAAAACCGGATCCTTTAACGAAGCAGGAGTTTAGTTTGCTTGCGGAATCCGAGCGTGGCCAAAGCCTCAATATGTGGACGTTCGCAGTTTATACTGGTGTCCGTCATGGAGAGCTTGCAGCTCTTGCCTGGGAAGATATCGACTGGGAAAAAGGTACGGCTCATATACAGCGCAACCTTAATGCGCTAGGAATGTTCGTCCCACCAAAAACCGATGCAGGTGATCGAGTTATCACGCTATTAGAGCCAGCACTAGAGGCCTTGAAGGCACAGCGTACGCTGACTTCGTTACAGCCCAAAACCGAGATTGTTTTCCATCACCGCGAGTATGGTGCGATGGAATATCAAAACCTGCGATTTGTTTTCATGCCCAGGATGCGCAAGGGCAAACAGAAAGCCTACTACTCTTTATCGAGTATCGGCTCCAGATTTAACGCAGCTGTAAAACGTGCTGGTATTCGCCGCCGGAATCCGTACCATACGCGGCATACTTTTGCCTGCTGGCTTTTATCTGCCGGCGCTAACCCGTCTTTCATAGCCAGCCAGATGGGGCATGAAAACGCGCAAATGGTTTATGAAGTCTACGGTGCGTGGATTGAAGAAATGAATGGCGAACAGGTGCTGATGCTTAACGATAAGCTGGCACGCTGAAAAATTTTTGCCCCTATTATGCCCCTATTGGCTCCGAAGGTAGTAATAAATGCAAGAAAATCAAGAGATTAACAAGAAAGAGCAATACAACCTGAATAAACTGCAAAAGCGACTGCGCCGTAACGTGGGCGAAGCCATTGCAGACTTCAACATGATTGAAGAAGGCGACCGCATCATGGTTTGCCTGTCAGGGGGTAAAGACAGCTACACCATGCTGGAGATCCTGCGTAATCTTCAGCAAAGCGCGCCGGTGAATTTTTCCCTGGTGGCGGTCAACCTTGACCAGAAACAGCCGGGCTTCCCGGAGCACATTCTGCCGGAATACCTCGAAAATCTGGGCGTTGAGTACAAAATCGTCGAAGAAAATACCTACGGTATTGTGAAAGAGAAAATTCCTGAAGGGAAAACCACCTGCTCTCTGTGCTCTCGTCTGCGCCGCGGTATTCTGTATCGCACCGCGACCGAGCTGGGCGCGACCAAAATTGCCCTGGGCCATCACCGCGACGATATCCTGCAAACGCTGTTCCTCAATATGTTCTACGGCGGCAAGATGAAAGGTATGCCGCCTAAGCTGATGAGTGATGACGGTAAACATATTGTGATCCGCCCGCTTGCCTACTGCCGTGAAAAAGACATTGAGCGTTTCTCTCAGGCGAAAGGGTTCCCGATCATTCCATGTAACCTCTGCGGCTCTCAGCCGAACCTGCAGCGTCAGGTGATTGGCGACATGCTGCGCGACTGGGATAAGCGCTATCCGGGACGTATCGAAACCATGTTCAGCGCCATGCAGAACGTCGTCCCTTCCCATCTCGCGGATGTGGAACTGTTCGACTTTAAAGGCATCAATCGCGAGTCAGAAGTCGTGAACGGCGGCGATCTGGCATTTGACCGGGAAGAGATCCCGATGCAGCCAGCAGGCTGGCAGCCGGAAGACGATGACAATCAGTTTGAAGCGTTGCGTCTGAACGTGCTTGAAGTGAAGTAAGCGGTTAGCGTCTCAGAAACGCCTCCTGAGACGCTTCATGCTTTATTTCAGCAGACGTACGCGGCAGGTTTTACCCTTAATTTTCCCGTTTTGCAGCTGCTTCCATGCCTTATGGGCAACCGCCTGGCGAACCGCGACGTAGACATGCGCCGGATGGACAGCAATCTTACCGATATCCGCCCCGTCCAGCCCCACATCCCCGGTCAGTGCACCGAGTACATCACCAGGACGCATCTTGGCTTTTTTACCGCCATCAATGCACAGGGTCGCCATTTCGGCCTCCAGCGGCACAAGGCTGACGCCGGCTGGGGGATTCATCCAGTTCAGCTTAATCTGCAGCATCTCAGAGAGAATATTGGCGCGCTGCGCCTCTTCAGGTGCGCAGAAGCTGATGGCCAGACCGCTGTTCCCTGCGCGCGCGGTGCGGCCAATACGGTGCACGTGTACTTCCGGATCCCACGCCAGCTCAAAGTTCACGACCAGCTCAAGCGATTTGATATCCAGGCCGCGCGCAGCGACGTCGGTCGCCACCAGCACGCGGGCGCTGCCGTTCGCGAAACGGACCAGCGTCTGATCGCGATCGCGCTGTTCAAGATCGCCATGCAGCGACAGTGCGCTCTGCCCGGCGGCATTCAGGGCATCACAAACCGACTGACAGTCTTTTTTGGTGTTACAGAACACCACGCAGGAGCCAGGCTGATGCTGGCTCAGTAATTTCTGCAGTAGCGGGATCTTCCCCTGCTGCGAGGTTTCAAAGAACTGCTGTTCGATGGCCGGCAGCGCATCTACGCTGTCGATTTCAATGGTAAGAGGATTTTTCTGCACGCGCCCGCTGATGGCGGCGATAGCTTCCGGCCAGGTTGCGGAGAACAACAGCGTCTGGCGATCGGCCGGTGCGAAACGGATCACTTCATCAATGGCCTCGCTGAAGCCCATATCCAGCATCCGATCGGCCTCATCCATCACCAGCGTTTGTAGCGCATCCAGTGAGACCGTGCCTTTTTGCAGGTGATCGAGCAGGCGTCCCGGCGTCGCGACAATAATGTGCGGCGCATGCTGAAGCGAATCACGCTGGGCACCGAACGGCTGCCCGCCGCAGAGGGTTAAAATCTTGGTGTTTGGCAGGAAACGTGCCAGGCGACGCAGTTCACCCGCAACCTGGTCTGCCAGCTCGCGGGTCGGACACAGCACCAGAGACTGGGTCTGGAAAAGCGCCGCATCGATATGCTGCAACAGGCCGAGGCCAAAGGCCGCCGTTTTCCCACTGCCCGTTTTCGCCTGCACGCGCACGTCACGGCCCGCAAGCATGGCGGGTAAGGCGGCCGCCTGAACAGG
>SKER01002303.1_pt1 | contig 12830 bp, 13 predicted proteins | sample 4826961 | NCBI WGS metagenome assembly SKER01 (sample SAMN11008804, study PRJNA524170) | human gut metagenome | biome: Human fecal sample; material: Feces; isolation source: fecal sample from pouch patient p47 | host: Homo sapiens | place: Israel: Tel-Aviv | collected 2016-11-16
GCCGTGTTCAGTCCATTATTGATGATCTGCGCGATCAGATAGCCCTGCGGGTGACTGAAGCAGGTGCGGATGATGAGGAGGAATTACAGCAGGAGGAGTAATGCTGAATCAGGAAACCGCAAAGGCAGCACGAACCGATTCAGGTTATATCCTTCGCGCACCGAGACGAATGCGGGTTGCTGATGCCGTTGCTCAGTATATGCGGGTGCCCATGGGGGCAGGGAACTCAGTCCCGTGGGATCCGCTGGTGGCACCGTATGTTATTGAGCCGATGAACTGCCTGGCCTCGCGTGAATACGACGCAGTGATATTTGTTGGCCCGGCACGAACCGGCAAGACTATCGGCCTGATTGACGGCTGGGTGATTTACAACGTGATTTGCGATCCTGCTGATATGCTGATCATTCAGATGACGGAGGAAAAAGCCCGCGAACACTCCAAAAAACGACTCGCCAGAACGTTTCGCGTCAGCCCGGAAGTGGTCAGTCGCCTGAGTCCGAACAAAAATGACAACAACGTTTATGACAGAACATTCCTTGCTGGTAACTACCTGAAAATCGGCTGGCCGTCAGTCAATATCATGTCCTCATCAGATTATAAATGCGTGGCGCTGACGGATTATGACCGTTTTCCGGAAGATATTGATGGCGAGGGGGATGCTTTCTCTCTTGCCTCAAAACGTACCACCACATTTATGTCCAGCGGTATGACGCTGGTGGAGAGTTCCCCCGGCAGGGATGTGAAGGATGTGAAATGGCGACGGACTTCACCGCATGAGGCTCCACCAACCACGGGGATCCTGTCGCTCTATAACCGTGGTGATCGCCGTCGCTGGTACTGGCCCTGTCCACACTGTGGTGAGTATTTTCAGCCCTGCGGCGATGTGGTTGCTGGTTTCCGTGATATTGCCGATCCTGTGCTGGCAAGTGAGGCGGCTTATATTCAGTGTCCTTCCTGTTCAGGACGGATTTTGCCTGAACAAAAACGCGAGCTGAACGGACGTGGGGTCTGGTTACGGGATGGTGAATCCATCAATGCAGATGGCAGTCGTTATGGTGATCCCCGACGCTCACGTATTGCGTCATTCTGGATGGAGGGTCCGGCAGCTGCTTACCAGACACTCTCGCAACTCGTTTACAAACTGCTTACTGCAGAACAGGAATACGAGACAACCGGAAGTGAAGAAACACTCAAGACGGTTATCAATACCGACTGGGGATTACCTTATCTTCCCCGCGCCAGCATGGAGCAACGAAAAAGTGAACTGCTTGAGCAGCGGGCAGAGCCAGTTCCTTCCCGCAGTGTTCCGGATGGCGTTAATTTCCTTGTGGCGACAGTGGATGTGCAGGCGGGACGTCATCGCCGTTTTGTGGTTCAGGTAACGGGCTATGGCAGCCGTGGCGAACGCTGGATTATTGATCGTTACAACATCACGCAGTCATTGCGCGGTGACAGCGACGGGGAGAGCCAGCGAATTGATCCGGCCAGCTATCCGGAAGACTGGGATGTCCTGCTGACGGATGTTTTTCATAAAAGCTGGCCGCTGGCCTCCGATCCTTCTCAACAAATGCGACTGATGGCAATGGCGGTGGACTCCGGCGGTGAAGACGGGGTCACTGATAATGCCTATAAATTCTGGCGTCGTTGCCGTCGTGATGGCCTTGGTAAACGTATTTACCTGTTTAAGGGCGACAGCATCCGGCGCGCAAAACTGATCACTCGTACATTCCCTGATAACACCGGACGAACGGGCCGACGGGCGCAGGCCGCAGGTGATGTGCCGCTCTGGCTTCTTCAGACGGATGCACTGAAAGACCGGGTGAATAACGCGTTATGGCGTGACTCGCCAGGTCCCGGCTATGTGCATTTCCCTGACTGGCTGGGGAGCTGGTTTTACGACGAACTGACGTATGAAGAGCGGAGCAGTGACGGGAAATGGAGTAAGCCTGGTCGCGGTGCCAACGAAGCTTTTGACCTGATGGTGTATGCCGAGGCTCTGGTCATTCTGCATGGATACGAAAAGATCCGCTGGCCGGATGCACCGGAGTGGGCGAGCCGGGAAACCTGGCTGGAGTGTGTCCCGGACAGTACCGAACCGTCACCCTCACCGGAACCGGTATCCACGCCTGTTAAAAAACAAAAACGGAAGAAAACAGTAACTGACGATGTTAACCCCTGGCTGACTTCCGGAGGATGGTTATGAATCAGAATGATATTGAAGCCATGATTCAGCGTTATACGGAAGCTGAAATGGCGGTGCTGGACGGAAAATCCGTCACCTTTAATGGTCAGCAGATGACCATGGAAAACTTATCTGAGATCCGGCAGGGACGGCAGGAGTGGGAGCGCCGCCTTGCGGCTCTGATTACACGACGACGGGGGCATCCCGGGTACCGGCTGGCGAGGTTCTGATGGCAATTCTTGATGATGTGATTGGCGTTTTTTCACCTGGATGGAAAGCGGCAAGGCTGCGTTCCCGTGCGGTGATCCAGGCTTATGAAGCCGTAAAAACGACGCGGACACACAAAGCCCGACGGGAGAACCGAACTGCCGACCAGCTAAGCCAGTACGGGGCCGTGTCGTTACGTGAGCAGGCCCGTTACCTTGATAACAACCACGATCTGGTTATTGGTGTATTTGACAAGCTGGAAGAACGGGTGGTGGGGAAAAACGGGATTATTGTCGAGCCACATCCGGTATTACGCAATGGGGCCATTGCCCGTGATCTGGCAGCGGAGATACGCACCCGATGGAGTGAATGGTCTGTCAGTCCGGAAGTCACCGGGCAGTTTACCCGTCCGATGCTGGAACGTCTGATGCTGCGTACCTGGCTGCGCGATGGTGAGGTGTTTGCCCAGATGGTTTCCGGGCGCATAAACAGCCTGACGCCTTCTGCCGGTGTTCATTTCTGGCTGGAGGCGCTCGAGCCGGACTTTATTCCCATGACCAGTGATGAGAGCAACAGGCTGAATCAGGGCGTGTTTGTTGATGACTGGGGGCGTCCCGAAAAATATCTGGTGTATAAAAGCCGTCCCGTATCCGGACGGCAGATGGAAACCAAAGAAGTGGATGCAGAGCGAATGCTGCATCTTAAATTTGTTCGCCGTCTGCACCAGATGCGCGGGACGTCTTTGTTGTCCGGTGTGCTGATCCGCCTCAGTGCCCTGAAAGATTATGAAGATTATGAGCTGACTGCAGCAAGGATCGCCGCTGCTCTGGGGATGTACATCCGGAAAGGCGACGGGCAGAGCTATGAACCGGATGGTAATGGCAGCAAGGAGAATGAACGCGAGCTTACCATTCAGCCAGGCATTATTTACGACGATCTGAAACCCGGCGAAGAAATCGGAATGGTGAAGTCGGATCGTCCCAATCCTAACCTTGAAACTTTTCGTAATGGTCAGTTGCGTGCCGTGGCGGCGGGCAGTCGTCTGAGTTTTTCCAGTACGGCACGCAACTATAACGGCACTTACAGCGCCCAGCGTCAGGAGCTGGTTGAATCCACTGATGGCTACCTGATCCTGCAGGACTGGTTTATTGGTGCCGTCACCCGCCCGATGTATCGTGCCTGGCTGAAACAGGCTGTGGCATCCGGTGTTATCAGGCTACCCCGCGATCTTGATCGTTCTTCACTGTATACCGCGGTGTATTCCGGACCGGTGATGCCGTGGATTGACCCTGTTAAGGAGGCTGAGGCCTGGAAAATTCAGATTCGTGGTGGAGCGGCGACAGAATCAGACTGGGTACGTGCAGGTGGTCGTAATCCGGATGATGTCAAACGTCGGCGCAAGGCCGAAATTGATGAAAACCGCAAGCTGGATCTGGTATTTGATACCGATCCGGCCAGTGATAAAGGAGGCAGCAGTGCCGCAACGAAACGACAGGAGCCGCAGCACACCGACGACCAGTCCGAAGAATAATTCCTGGTTCAGGATGCAGGCTGGTCACCAGAGTGACGCGGATATTTATATTTATGACGAGATTGGTTTCTGGGGTGTTACAGCGAAGCAGTTTATCAGTGATCTGAATGCACTGGGCGATATCACCCACATTAATCTCCATATCAATTCACCGGGTGGCGATGTCTTTGAAGGCATCGCCATTTTTAATGCGCTGAAAACACATGGTGCGTCCATTACCGTTTATGTCGACGGTGTGGCGGCGTCAATGGCGTCGGTCATTGCGATGGTGGGAAACCCGGTCATTATGCCGGAAAACACCTTCATGATGATTCATAAACCATTTGGCTTTACGGGCGGTGATGCGGAGGACATGCGCACCTATGCCGACCTGCTCGATAGAGTTGAGGCGGTTCTGTTACCCGCTTATGCACAGAAAACCGGGAAAACCACCGATGAAATTGCTGCCATGCTGGCGGATGAGACCTGGATGTCCGGTGCCGAATGTCTGGCACAGGGATTTGCTGATCAGGTGACACCAGCCGTTAAGGCAATGGCATGTATTCAGTCAAAACGTACAGAGGAATTTAAAAAGATGCCGGAATCCATTCGAAACATGATTACTCCGCCACGCAACAGTGCTCCACGCGTACAGGATGATGAACCTGCAGCCTCCCGGACGCCAGTGCAGGCAGCAGCACCCGTGGTGGATGAAAACAGTATCCGTGCGCAGGTACTGGCAGAGCAAAAAGCGCGTGTAAACGGTATTAATGATCTGTTTGCCATGTTTGGCGGGCGTTATCAGACGCTGCAGGCTCAGTGTCTTGCCGATCCTGAATGTTCGCTGGAGCAGGCCCGCGAAAAGCTGTTGAACGAGATGGGGCGCGAGTCCACGCCATCCAATAAAAATACCCCGCCTCATATCTATGCCGGTAACGGTAATTTTGTGGGGGACGGGATTCGCCAGGCGCTGATGGCGCGTGCCGGATTTGAAAAAACCGAACGTGATAATGTCTACAACGGGATGACCCTGCGTGAATATGCCCGTATGTCACTGACTGAACGGGGTATTGGGGTTTCCAGTTATAACCCGATGCAGATGGTCGGTGCGGCGTTCACACACAGTACGTCTGACTTCGGTAATATTCTGCTGGATGTTGCGAACAAAGCCATTCTGCAGGGCTGGGAAGATGCCCCTGAAACCTATGAACAGTGGACGCGGAAAGGTCAGTTGTCTGATTTTAAAATTGCCCATCGTGTGGGTATGGGGGGCTTCAGTGCTCTGCGTCAGGTGCGTGAAGGGGCGGAATATAAATACGTCACCACCGGAGATAAACAGGCCACTATTGCACTGGCGACCTATGGCGAGCTGTTCAGTATCACCCGTCAGGCCATTATCAATGATGATCTGAATATGCTGACCGATGTCCCGATGAAACTGGGCCGTGCGGCGAAATCCACTATTGCCGATCTGGTTTATGCCATTCTGACGTCTAACCCGAAAATCTCCACAGATAATGTAAGTCTGTTCGATAAAGCGAAACATGCAAACGTACTGGAGAGCGCTGCAATGGACGTGGCATCGCTGGATAAAGCCCGCCAGTTGATGCGCGTTCAGAAAGAGGGGGAGCGTCATCTGAATATTCGTCCTGCGTTCGTACTGGTACCGACGGCGATGGAGTCTGTTGCTAACCAGGTCATTCGCTCCTCAAGTGTCAAGGGGGCTGACATTAACGCCGGTATTATTAACCCGGTGAAAGATTTTGCGACCGTTATTGCAGAGCCTCGTCTTGATGATAACAGCCAGACCACCTTCTACCTGGCTGCGTCAAAAGGCTCCGATACGATTGAAGTGGCTTATCTCAACGGTGTGGATACGCCATATATTGATCAGATGGAGGGCTTCAGTGTGGATGGCGTGACAACGAAAGTGCGTATTGACGCCGGTGTCGCGCCAGTTGATCACCGCGGTCTGGTGAAATGTACGGCGTAAACGTCGCAGACAACAACTCTGATGGCCCGTAAGGGCTTTTTTTGTACCTGAAATCAGCCCCTGAACGGGGCTGTGCGGAGACAGTTATGGCAAAGAATTTTGTAGAAGAAGGAAAAACGGTGGCGATTGTTGCCAGTGCAGCCATCAGCAGCGGAGATCTGGTGCAGGTGGGTGATGTTTTTGCGGTGGCGCTGACCGATATTCCACAGGGTGAAACAGGCGACGGCATGACCGAAGGTGTGTTTATGCTGCCTAAGCTGAAAACGGATGACATGAAAACGGGTAAGAAGGTTTATCTGAAGTCCGGAAAAGTTCAGCTGACTAACAGCGGCTCTGATCCGCTGGTCGGGGTTGTCTGGGCAGATGCCGGAACCAGTGCAGAAGAAGTGCCGGTAAAACTCAATGTCTGATCCCTTTTCCCGGCTGGCAGCGCGTATGGATGCTATCACGGTCAGAAAGATGGGAAAGACAGCCTCGATTAATGATGTCGATATGACTGTGATCCCGGGAGAAACACTGGCAGAGCTGAATGCTCTGTCCGGACCTGCGGTCTCTCTGGTGGTGTTTTCTTCGGGATACCGCCCACGGCGCGGGGATCGCGTTGTTTATGACGGACAACAATGGACGGTCACACGGCATGAACGTTTTAACGGTAAGCCAATGATCTTTATTGAGTAAAGAGGTGTGGGATGAAGGGGCTTGAGAATGCCATCCGCAATCTGAACAGCCTTGATACCCGTATGGTGCCACAGGCCAGCGCATGGGCGATAAACCGTGTGGCACAGAAAGCGGTCTCGGTTGCCACCCGGCAGGTTGCCGGGAATACCGTTGCGGGAGATAACCAGGTGAAAGGGATACCCCTGAAACTGGTACGTCAGCGTGTCCGGGTGTTTAAAGCCAGTCCGTCAGGAAAAATGACGGCCAGGATCCGCGTTAACCGGGGCAATCTGCCCGCCATTAAGCTGGGGACAGCCCGGGTCAGACTGGCCCGGCGTGGTGGAAAACTGCAGTACCGTGGCAGTGTGCTGAAGGTGGGTAAATATCTTTTCCGGGATGCGTTTATTCAGCAACTGGCGAATGGTCGCTGGCATGTGATGCGGCGTATTGATGGCAAAAATCGTTACCCCATTGATGTGGTGAAAGTCCCGCTGTCCGGACCGCTGACACAGGCATTTGAAGATGCCCGCGACCGCATCATTGCTGCGGAAATGCCGAAACAGCTGGGGTATGCACTGAAACAACAACTGAGGTTATGGCTGACCCGATGAACCGACATACACAAATCCGCCAGGCCGTACTGGCACGCCTTCGGGAACAGTGTGGAGACAGCGCCACGTTTTTTGACGGGCTTCCGGCATTTATTGATGCGCAGGAACTGCCTGCCGTGGCGGTGTGGCTGAGTGATGCTCAGTACACCGGAAAAATGACGGATGAAGATGACTGGCAGGCTGTTCTGCATATTGCTGTCTTCATCCGGGCACAGGCACCGGATTCAGAGCTGGATATGTGGATGGAGAGCACCATTTTCCCGGCCCTGAATGATGTACCGGCACTTTCCGGACTCATCGACACCCTGATCCCTCTCGGTTTTAACTATCAACGTGATAATGAGATGGCCACCTGGGCGATGGCGGAAATCACGTACCAGATCACGTACACGAATTAAAGGAGGTGGCAATGACCACACCAAATCCACTGGCAAAAACGAAAGGTGCGGGAACGACGTTCTGGATGTACACCGGCAAGGGCGATGCGTTTGCGAACCCTTTATCGGACACTGACTGGCTGCGTCTTGCGATGGTGAAGGATCTGCAACCTGGCGAAATGACCGCTGATGCAGAAGATGACACTTATCTCGATGATGAAGATGCAGACTGGAAAACGACAACCCAGGGGCAGAAATCCGTCGGTGATACTTCGGCGACGCTGGCCTGGCGTCCGGGTGACAGCGGGCAGAAAAAACTGGTTCAGTTGTTCGACTCCGGTGAAGTCTGCGCGTTTCGTATCAAATATCCCAACGGTACTGTTGATGTTTTCCGTGGCTGGCTGAGTTCACTGGGTAAAACCATTGCCTCAAAAGACGTGATGACCCGCACAGTGAAAATCAGCGGTGTGGGGCGTCCGTATCTGGCAGAGGAAGGCACTGAAACCGTGGGCGTTACCGGGCTGACGGTGGCACCGGCATCTGCCAGTGTAAAAGTGGGAGCAACCACCACGCTGACCTTTACAGTAAAACCTGACGGAGCCAGTGACAAAGCGATCAGTGTGCATTCGACAGATCCACAGACTGCCACGGTGACCCTGAACGGGCTTGTGGCCACGGTGAAAGGCGTGAAGCAGGGCAGTGTCAGCATTGTGGGCATGACTTCTGACAGCGATTTTGTGGCAGTGGCTACGGTGGCTGTCAGCGCCGCAGGTTAACAGGATGATACTCATCATTTGCCCCGGTTATCCGGGGCTTTTTTGCAGGTGGAGAACATGATGTTTCTGAAACAGGGCACGTTTAATTATGAAAAGCAGTCCGTGGTGCTCAGTGAGCTGTCCGGGCTGCAGAGAATTGAATATCTGGCGTTTGTTCAGCAGCGAACGGCAAAGTTTGATGCCGAAGAGGGAGAACTGCCGGAGGCTGAACGACAGATTGCTTTTCTGCGGATGGGGATGGATATCAATGCCTGGCTGGTTTCCCGCTCACTGTGGAATGCGGAACAGTCTCAGGATGTTGAGACGCTTTGCGCATCCGTTATTACAACATGGTCGTATGATGCCCTGGGAGCGGGGGCGGAGATGGTTCTGTCGCTGAGCGGTATGGGAGTCATTGAGAATGCCGGGGATTTGGAGCATGAGGTGCTGACGCCGGAAAAGTCCTGACGCGGGAAATGCAGTTTGTCATGCGGCTTGCCCGGGAGTTCCGGCGGGCAGACTGGCGGCGGATGCTGTCGGAAATGTCGGCCACTGAGCTTGGTGAGTGGGGCGATTATTTCCGGATGCAGAGCTTCAGTGATGTGTGGATGGATGCGCAGTTTGCCTCGCTGAAGGCATTGATCGTGAGAATGGTGTCCGGCAGTAGTGATGCTGCGGTGGCTGATTTCAGCCTTTTACCGGAAGAGAACGGGATACCGGAGCGAACGGACGAAGAACTGATGCATCTTGGGGAAGGTATTTCCGGAGGTGTGCGTTATGGACCAGATAGCCAACCTGGTCATTGATTTGGGGATTGATGCGGCAGAGTTTAAAAATGAAATTCCCCGTATCAAAAACCTTCTGAATGGTGCAGCCAGCGATGCAGAACGGTCTTCTGCCCGTATGCAGCGTTTTATGGAGCGTCAGACTCAGGCCGCCCGGCAGACAACGCAGGCGGCTTCTTCGGCTGCAACAGCCGCATCCGTCCATGCGCAGACGGTGGAGAAGAACGCACAGGCTCATGAACGCATGGCCCGCGAGGTGGAGAAAACCCGCCAGCGCATGGAGGCACTGAGCCAGAAAATGCGTGAGGAACAGGCGCAGGCCATGGCTCTGGCGGAGGCTCAGGATAAAGCGGCTGCTGCGTTTTATCGTCAGATTGACAGTGTGAAACAGGCCAGTGCGGGGCTGCAGGAATTACAGCGTATTCAGCAGCAGATCCGACAGGCCAGAAACAGTGGCGGGATTGGTCAGCAGGATTATCTGGCGCTGATTTCTGAGGTTACGGCGAAAACCCGTGTTCTTACGCAGGCTGAGGAAGAGGCTACCCGACAGAAAGTGGCGTTTATCCGTCAGCTTAAAGAGCAGGCAACCCGCCAGAATCTTTCTTCTTCTGAGTTGCTTCGTGCTAAGGCAGCCCAGCTGGGGGTAAGCAGTGCTGCAGAAGTGTATATCCGCAAAATGGAGCAGGCAGGAAAAGCCACGCATTCGCTGGGTCTGAAAAGTGCAGCAGCCCGCCAGGAGATAGGCGTTCTGATAGGTGAACTGGCCCGTGGCAATTTAGGAGCGCTGAGGGGATCCGGGATAACGCTGGCTAACCGTGCCGGATGGATAGACACACTGATGTCACCGAAAGGCATGATGCTGGGCGGGGTTATTGGCGGTATTGCCGCGGCCGTCTATGGTCTGGGTAAAGCCTGGTATGACGGTCAGAAGGAGGGGGAAGAATTTAACCGCCAGCTGTCACTGACGGGGCATTATGCCGGAGTCACTGCCGGGCAGCTGTGGACGCTCAGTCGTGCTATTTCCGGGAATGGTATCACGCAACATGCTGCAGCCGGTGCGCTGGCTCAGGTGGTGGGGAGTGGTGCATTTCGTGGAAACGATATCGGTATGGTGGCGAGAGCTGCCGCACAGATGGAGCGATCGGTTGGCCAGTCGGTCAGCGATACCATAAATCAGTTTAAGCGGCTGAAGGATGATCCTGTAAATGCCGCGAAGGCTCTGGACAATGAGCTGCATTTTCTTACTGCCACTCAGCTTGAGCAGATACGTGTCCTTGGGGATCAGGGGCGGTCCAGTGATGCTGCACGGATAGCCATGTCTGCACTGGCAGAGGAAACCGGTCGGCGTACTGCGGATATTGATAATAACCTCAATGCGCTGGGCAGTACGCTGAAGTATCTGTCTGATTTATGGAGTCGTTTCTGGGATGCGGCCATGAATATTGGTCGTGAAGACTCGCTGGATGAACAGATTGCCGCTTTACAGGAGAAAGTGTCGCGGGCGAAAAGACTCCCCTGGACGGCATCATCTTCTCAGGTTGAATACGATCAGCAGCGTCTTAACGATCTTCAGGAGAAAAAACGCCAGAAGGATTTGCAGGATGCAAAAGAGCAGGCAGAGCGGAATTATCAGGAGCAACAGAAACGCCGTAATGCTGAAAATGCTGCACTGAACCGGATGAATGAAACGGAAGCTGCACGACATCAGCGTGAAATTGCGCGTATTAATGCCATGCAGTACGCCGATCAGGCTGTCAGGGATGCGGCGATACAACGTGAAAATGAACGTTACGAGAAAGCCCTGGCATCCGGTAAGAAAAAAACACGCGAAACCCGTAATGATGAGGCCACCCGGTTATTGCTGCAGTACAGTCAGCAACAGGCACAGGTGGAAGGACAGATTGCTGCTGCCAGACAGTCAGCAGGCATTGCCACGGAAAGGATGACAGAAGCGCATAAACAGCTTCTGGCTCTGCAGCAGCGCATCAGCGACCTGGACGGGAAAAAACTGACGGCAGATGAAAAGAGTGTGCTGGCCCGTAAAGATGAACTGATTCAGGCACTGACGCTGCTGGATGTAAAACAGCAGGAGCTTCAGAAACAGACGGCACTCAACGAGCTGAAGAAAAAAACAATTCAGCTGACCAGTCAACTGGCTGAAGAAGAGCGCGCTCAGCGTCAGCAACATGACCTGGATATCGCCACGGTGGGTATGGGTGATCAGCAGCGACAGCGATATCAGGTACAACTGAGTCTTCGCCAGAAATACCAGCAACAGCTGGAGCAGTTGAGGCGGGATAGTGAGCAGAAAGGGACATATAACACGGATGACTACAGAAAGGCCGAGCAGGCGCTGACGGAGAGCCTGAACCGACAACTGAATGAGAATCGCCGTTACTGGCAACAGCTTGAAGTTGTGCAGGGTAACTGGAAAAACGGAGTCCTGCGTGCATTTCAGGATTTTACCGTGGATGCAGATAATACGGCAGAAACAGCAGAACAGGTGTTCTCGTCAGCCTTCAGCAACATGGGAAATGGCCTGGCAACTTTTGTCACTACCGGCAAACTCAATTTCAAATCCTTCACCTCTTCTGTGCTGTCAGATATGGCGAAAATCCTGGCGCAGGCAACCATGATGAAATCGATAAAAGGGATTGGCAGTGTACTGGGATTTGATCTCAGCAGCCTTTCCCTGAATGCCAATGGGGGGATTTATCAGTCTGCTGATTTGAGTCGTTACAGTGGCACGGTGGTTAACCGTCCGACGTTTTTTGCTTTTGCAAAAGGCGCGGGTGTGATGGGGGAAGCGGGACCTGAAGCCATTCTGCCATTGCGTCGTGGTGCTGACGGTAAGCTGGGGGTTGTGGCGGATATTGGTGGTTCAGGTATGGCGATGTTTTCCCCGCAGTACAACATCGAGATCAATAACGATGGCACGAACGGGCAGATAGGTCCGGCTGCCCTGAAGGCGGTTTATGACCTCGGGAAAAAAGCGGCAGCGGACTTTATGCAACAGCAGGCCCGTGATGGTGGTCGGTTAAGTGGAGCATATCGGTAATGGAGACGTTTCACTGGAAAGTGCGCCCGGATATGAATGTGGTATCAGAGCCGAAAGTGGTGACAGTGAAGCTGGGCGATGGTTATGAACAGCGTCGTGCGGCGGGACTGAATAACCAGTTGTCGACTTACAGCGTGACGATACGTGTTCGTAAATGTGAACACCCATCTTTAAAAGCCTTTCTGGAACGGCACGGTGGCGTCCGTGCATTTCAGTGGACGCCACCTTATGACTGGAAACCGATCAGGGTGGTTTGTCGTAAATGGTCGGCAAGCGTGGGGGCGCTGTGGGTAACCATAACGGCAGATTTTGAACAGGTCGTGGCATAGGAGGCTCTGATGCAGGATATTCCACAGGAAACACATCATGAGACGACACGCCTCACTCAGTCAGCCCAGGTGGTGCTCTGGGAAATCGATCTGACAGAGGTCGGTGGTGAACGTTATTTTTTCTGTAATGAGCAGAACGAAAAAGGTGAGCCGGTTACCTGGCAGGGGCGGCAGTATCAGGCATACCCCATTCAGGGGACGGGATTTGAACTGAATGGCAAGGGCAGTGCTGCCCGTCCGACACTGACGGTTTCTAACCTGCACGGCATGGTCACCGGGATGGCGGAAGATCTGCAGAGTCTGGTCGGCGGAACGGTGGTCAGGCGTAAGGTTTACGCTCGTTTTCTGGATGCGGTGAACTTCGTC
>SKER01002305.1_pt1 | contig 12826 bp, 9 predicted proteins | sample 4826961 | NCBI WGS metagenome assembly SKER01 (sample SAMN11008804, study PRJNA524170) | human gut metagenome | biome: Human fecal sample; material: Feces; isolation source: fecal sample from pouch patient p47 | host: Homo sapiens | place: Israel: Tel-Aviv | collected 2016-11-16
ATCTAACATAATATAGTAAAAAACATAGCAGAAAACTGTGCAAATCTGTTCTTGTGCATCAATTTTGAGAATGGTAGAATAAAAAAATGCAAATATCAATGAAAGGAGAACACGATTTCATGAATTGGGAATTTATTATAAAGTACATTCCTTTATATGAAAAGGCTGCAAAATTGACAGTCAAGATAGGAGTAATCGGAATTGTCTTAGCAATTTTAATCGGATTGATATGTGCAATGATTCAATATCACAAAATTCCTGTAGCAAGGCAGATTGTAGCAGTTTATATTGAACTTAGTAGAAATACCCCCTTGTTAGTACAGCTTTTCTTCATATATTATGGATTTCCGAAGATTGGTCTGCAGCTCGATGCAGAAGTTTGTGGAGCAATTGGACTTGCGTTTTTAGGCGGAAGTTATATGGCAGAAACATTTCGCAGTGGACTGGAAACCATAGAACCAATCCAGCGAGAAAGTGCAGTTAGTTTGGGATTAAGCAATCGCCAGACAATGCAATATGTGATTTTACCGCAGGCAATGTCGGTCAGCGTACCGGCTTTTGTGGCAAATGTAATATTTTTGTTGAAGGAGACGAGTGTGTTCAGTGCCATCAGTTTGATGGATTTGATGTTTACAGCCAAAGATTTAATTGGTCTGTATTACAAAACAACAGAGAGTCTGTTTTTGCTCGTCGTCTTCTACCTGATCATTCTGCTTCCAGTGTCAATTCTGGGCAGTCTGTTGGAAAGGAGGCTGCGCCATGCCGGATTTGGGGCTTGATGTATTATTAAAAGGAAACAACATGATTCGTCTGCTGCAAGGTATGTGGGTAGCACTGCAAATCAGTCTCATTTCTATTGTAATCAGCATGCCGCTTGGAATTCTTGTTGGAGCACTGATGACAATGAAAAATAAAATCGTACGTGCGATTTTCAGAATTTATCTTGAGATTATCCGTATTATGCCACAGCTGGTGCTTTTGTTCATCGTATATTTTGGAAGTACGAGAGCATTTGGATGGAGTTTGTCGGGAGAAGTTGCTTCAATTATCGTATTTGTACTGTGGGGAACCGCAGAAATGGGAGATTTGGTAAGAGGAGCGCTGATCAGTATTCCAAAGCATCAATACGAGAGCAGTGAGGCACTTGGCCTTACAAAAATCCAGACATATCGCTATATCATTATTCCGCAGACCGTCAGACGACTGGTACCGCTTGCAATCAATCTGATCACACGAATGATTAAGACAACCAGCCTTGTGCTTATGATTGGTGTTGTGGAAATGTTGAAAGTGGCACAGCAGATAATCGAGGCAAACCGTATGACAAGTCCGAATGCAGCATTTGGAGTATTCCTTGTTGTATTCTTGCTTTACTTCATTGCATGCTGGCCAATTAGTATGCTTGCCAGATATCTGGAAAGAAAATGGGGGTGATGTTCATGGCAGAAACATTATTGAATGTAAAAAATCTTACAAAGAAATTTGAAGGCCATACGATATTAGATGGTATGGATTTGAAAATAAAACAAGGTGAAGTAGTAGTCGTAGTTGGTCCAAGTGGATGCGGAAAGAGTACATTGCTTCGCTGTATCAATGCATTGGAGCCAATTCAGGGAGGAGAAATCCGCCTTCAGGGAGATTTGGTTGAGTATGGCAGCAAGAATCTGGTATCGCTTCGTCAGAAGATAGGAATGGTATTCCAGAGCTATGAATTATTTCCTCATTTGACAGTGATGGATAATATTACATTGGCACCGACAAAGGTACAGAAACGTAAAAAAGAAGAAGTAAAAGAAGAGGCAATGCAGCTTCTTGAAAGAGTCGGTTTGGCAGATAAGGCAAATAGTTATCCAAGACAGTTGTCCGGTGGTCAGAAACAGCGTGTGGCAATTGTTCGTGCACTGTGTATGCATCCGGAGATTCTGTTATTCGATGAGGTAACGGCAGCACTTGACCCGGAGATGGTTCGAGAAGTATTAGATGTAATGCTCGACCTTGCAAAGCAGGGAAGAACAATGATCATCGTAACACATGAGATGCAGTTTGCAAAAGCTGTTGCAGACCGCGTGATATTCCTGGACCAGGGCAAGATTGTGGAAGAAGATGCACCAGAAGTATTCTTCGAGAATCCAAAGACAGAAAGAGCAAAACAGTTTTTAAATGTGTTTACATTTGATAGAGCCAGATAGGGACGGAGTTTCCCGGCTTTTTTGCAAGCAAAAAAAGCCGGAAAACTCCGTCCTTGTCTGGCTCCAAGTAAAAAGCTGGAAAATCCCGTCCCTGTCTGGCTCAACCAAGCCTTACCATTTTTGGCGTATGCCCAAGAGCTGGAATGATACGCTCCATAAGATCGGTTGTTTTGAATTTTAAGCTTGATGTATTTACACAAGGATGGCATCCAAAATATTCTTTTTTTAAAATATCTTCATCAATCAGAAGTTGTACTTTATGCTCTATATCATTCATCAATCCCATAACACTGACGGAGCCGGGAGTGATGTCTAAATATTGTTCCATAAATTCAGGCTTGGCAAAGGATAATCTGGAACTTCCAATTTGTGCAGATAATTCTTTGGTTTTAAATGGCTTGTTTCCCGGTATAAGAAGTAGATAAAAATCAGTTGCCTGCCGGTTACATAAGAATAGATTTTTACAAATCGAGGTGTTATCTCCGAGTACTTGATCGATTTCTTCACAAGCTTCCATTGTCATAGCTGCCTCATGGTCAACTCTCTGATAAGATATATTGAGGGTATCTAAAAAATCATATACGCGTATTTCTTTTGGCAATCTGCCGGTTAAATCTGTTGGTCTTCCATCTTGTAAATTCATGTCTGTTTCTCCAAATTAAGAATTAAAATAATGTGTAATATAGGAATATATTAGAACGAGGGTGGAAGAAAATCAAGGTGGAGTTGCTATTTAGTTCATTAAGTTGGATAAGCGTTCCTGAGAAAAATATTGGATATGAATTTCTATTCAGACTCCGTCAGCAGGAAATACATAAAGGTCAGAATTATTACTAAAAACAGAGCTTAGAAACCAGCAACTCAGGCTGTGCCTTCAAACAGCAAGTTTCTAAGCTCTAACGTAAAATTCTGGCCTTTTAGTATTTCCAATCGCTTCCTTTGTATTCACAGAAATTCATATCCAATATTTTTTCTCTGTACGTTATCGCAAATCTAATGAATTAAAAAGCAGAGCTTTACTGGACAGGCGCTGGCACCTCATGTATCTACACATCTCGCTTATTCAGTGTTGTAGATATCTTTGTGGCAACCGTTGTATCTGCAATCCCTTGATATTTGCTGTTGCAGATGCTCTTTTCTTGACCAATGTATCTGCAACTTGCTTTTCTTTGAACTTGCAGATGCTTTTCAGCCTGTCTATCATGTACAATTGCATCTGCATCTTGCCTTTTCTGGGATTTAAAGATACTTCCTTTGCAAATTTTGCATCTACATCCCACATTTTCGATAACATGAAGATGCTCCCCAGTAAAATTACGCATCCTCAACTTGCTCTTTCAATGCTTTGCGGATGCTCCCATCAAAATTTTGCATCTTCAATCCCCTATCGCAGATATCGTCGCTCGATATCCTTTTAGTTCTATTTACTTCACAACTTGAGCCAATACATTACTTACAAAAAAAATTACGCTCTTATGTGTCTCCCGCTCATGGAATCTGAGCAAGAATTCTTATATCAATTTTTTGTAAGGAACGTATTGCCACCTAATGAACTAAATAGCAACTCAAAGGAGGAAGGTACTTGAATGAAACCGTAAAATCTCCTCTTGCAATTCATTCCTACTCTATGTTAAAGTAGGAAAAAGCATGTTTCTATACGAAATCTAAGGTCCGTCGTACCATCTATATTCTAATAACATTTCAGAAATCTATGCTTTAATACCAAACATTATGAAAAAAGCAGAAGAGGACTGGGAGTGATTGAAGATAGAGGAAGTTCCTTCTGCAAAAGGAGGAAAAATGAATACTGAGTTGAAAAATGCTGTATTAGCGACTGACCTTAAAGCACAGTATGATGCCTGTGCAAAAAAGCTGCTTGGATACAAAGATATACTGGCACGAATTTTGATAGAGGCAGTAGAAGAATTTCGGGGCATGTCACCGGAAGAAGTGAAGCCATTGATTGAAGATGATATACATATCGGGAAAATCCCGATTGACCCGGGGCTTACTAACAAAGTTGTTGGAGTGGATGAAAATGGAAAAGAAATCATAGGAATGAATACGGTAAATGAAGAGGTAAATGCGGGATACATTTTGTTTGATATTATTTTTTACGTGAGCTTGAAAGCGGGGCGCTCGAAGATTATCATAAATGTAGAGGCACAGAGAAAAGAACCAATAGAATATGACATTCTTAACCGGGCTATCTTTTACGTTAGCAGAGAAATCTCATCCCAGAAAAACAGGGAGTTTGTGAATAGCAATTATAACGATATTAAGAAAGTTTATTCCATTTGGATATGTATGAACATGTCAGAGAACAGTATGAATCACATTCATTTGCAAAATGATACGATTATAGGAAATCAAAACTGGAGAGGAAGAGAAGACTTGATAAATATCGTTATGATAGGGTTGACAAAAGAAGTATCTCCCAGAGAAGAGAAACATGAACTGCACCGGCTTCTAGGAGCACTATTGTCAGAAACACTAAGAGAAGAGGAAAAATTGAATATACTCAAAAACGAATATCATATACCAATGGAAAAATCAATAGAGGAGGATGTGAAAGTAATGTGTAATTTAAGTGAAGGAATAGAAGAACGTGGAATAATGAAAGGAAGAGCGGAAGGAAGAGCAGAAGGCAAAGCAGAAGGAAGAGAGGAAGGAAGAACAGAGCACCTCAAACAACAAGTCCAAAAGAAACTTGTCAAAGGTAAGAGCGTTGAAGTAATTGCAGATGAGCTGGAAGAGAGTGTATCAGCAATTGAAAATGTGCTTGAAGAATTAAGAAAGAATGCATAGTCAGTATTTATCTCAGGAGGGTGTCATGTCATTACAATTCATTTTTGGAAATTCAGGTGCAGGAAAATCGCATCATTTATATAAAGAAGTTGTCGCAGAATCATTGGCTCATCCAGACACAAATTATATTGTATTGGTGCCGGAGCAGTTTACGATGCAGACGCAAAAGGATCTGTGTATGGCACATCCGAACAAAGGAATCATGAATATTGATGTGCTAAGTTTTATTCGTTTATCACACCGTATATTTGAAGAGACAGGCAGAGAAACAAAACATGTTTTAGATGATGAAGGAAAGAATTTAATCCTGCGGAAGATTGCCGGACAGTATGAGTCGGAGTTGAAGGTATTGCGAGGTAATTTAAAAAAACAGGGATATATCAGTGAAGTGAAATCTGTGATTTCTGAGTTTACGCAATATGGTATCGGATTTGATGAACTGGATGAAATGATTGATTCGCTTGGTGAGGAAAGCTATCTTTCTTATAAATTGCGGGACATTCGTACAGTATATGGAGGCTTTGAAAATTATCTTGCAGACAAATATATTACAAAAGAAGAATTGCTGGATGTGTTGAGTGATGTGGTTCCGGAATCGAAAATATTGAAGGATAGTGTTGTCGTACTCGACGGATATACCGGATTTACCCCGGTTCAGAACAGGCTTTTAGGGGAGCTTCTGAAGGTATGTAAAAAAGTTATGATAACCGTAGAAATGGATCAAAGGGAGAATCCATTTGTTTATAAACACCCATATCAACTATTTGCACTTAGCAAGCAAATGGTTACTTCGCTTGTTGAGATTGCAGGAGAAAATCGTATTTTGGTAGATGCTCCGGTATATTTATACGAAAAAACACCTTACCGTTTTCGGAATAATCCGGCGATGGCTTTTTTGGAAAATGAGTTGTTCCGCTACAAATGTGGTCATTATACCGAAGAACAGAATGCAATATCATTACATGTAACTCGAAATCCAAAAGAAGAGGCGAATTTTGTTGCGGCGCAAATACATCGGCTTGCGAGAGAAGAAGGAATCCGTTATCGGGAAATGGGCGTGATTGTCAGTGAGATGGGAACATATGCAAATCATTTAGAAAAAGCATGTGAAGAGTACCGGATTCCGATTTTTATGGACCACAAGAAGAGCATTTTGTTAAATGCATTTGTAGAATATTTACGAAGTCTGCTGGCAATGGAAGAAGAAAATTTTTCATACGAAAGTGTTTTTCGTTTTTTGCGGACAGGTATGTCAGGATTTACGATGGAAGAAGTGGATCGCATGGAAAATTATGTGATTGCACTGGGATTGCGTGGATATAGTAAGTGGTCAGATAAGTGGGTGAGGACTACTTATGAAATGAAAAGAAAAGATGCAGCAGAACAAAAAGAGCTGGCTGTAAGCGCACAGGCATTGGATTCGTTGAATCAATTGAGAGAACGGTTTGTAAAGAAAATAGAAACACTTACAAAGGTATTAAAAAAGCGAAAAAAGACAGTTAAGGAAATAACAATTGCAGTACATGAATTCTTGCTTCAAGAAAAGATGCAGGAAAATGTGCAGGAGATGGAAAATTATTTTCAAGAGCAGGGAGAGCTTGCGCTGGCAAAAGAATATTCGCAGGTATATCGCATTGTAATGGAGCTGTTTGATAAGTTTGTTGAACTTCTCGGAGACGAAGAGATTTCGTTAAAAGAATACAATGAGTTATTAGATGCTGGTTTGGAGGAGGCAAAGGTCGGGGTTATTCCGCCAAGTCTGGATCAGGTTGTGATCGGTGATATGGAGCGTACTCGTCTGAATCATTTGAAAGTGTTGTTTTTTGTCGGGGCAAATGATGTTTTCCTTCCGGGAAATCTTGGACAGGGCGGTTTGTTATCGGACAGAGACCGAGAACAGTTTGCAGAACAAAAATTCCCATTATCACCAGGAGCAAAAGAAAAAACATACACGCAGAAATTTTATTTGTATATGAATCTGACAAAACCATCGGAGAAGCTCTATCTTTCTTATTCAAAAACATCTGCCGACGGAAAAGGATTGAGACCGGCATATTTGATACAGGATTTGAAGAGGATGTATCCGAATCTGAAAGTGATTGAGGAAGAGAAAAAATCATTATCAGAAAAAGAAATGACATGGATGCAGGGAGCTGAATATCTGGTAGATGGACTGGCAGAACGACAATACGGATTGAGTGACGAGTGGAAAGAATTGTATTCGTGGTATTTTGAACAAGAAAAGAATCAAGAGAACCCACTTGTATTGCAAAGAATATTAGACGCAGCATTTTATAAGAAAGAAAAAGAGCAATTAAAAAAAGAGACTGCAAAGGATTTATATGGAAACACAGAGCGTGTCAGCGTAACCAGACTGGAGCGGTTTTCTTCGTGTGCATATGCACATTTTCTGACATATGGGCTTCGCCTTTCAGAGCGGGAACGCTATCAGTTTGAGGCGATGGATCTGGGAAATATAGCACACCAGTCTATGGAAAGATTTGCAAGAAAAGCAGATGATATACAGGTAGAATGGACGGCTATGTCGGAAGAAGTAAAGGAGCGGTTTATTCAGGAAAGTGTGGAAGAAAGTATTCTTGAATACGGAAATACAGTATTGTACAGCACTGCAAGAAATGAGTATACGATCACAAGGATTAAGAAGTTAATCCAGCGTTCTGTATGGGCATTGACAAAGCAAATGGCAGAGAGTGATTTCCGTCCGAGTTTGTATGAATTTAATTTTGGAAGCGGAAAGATTGACAGAATTGATACATGTGAAGATGAAAATGGAGTATATGTAAAGGTTACGGACTATAAGACCGGTATGAAAGCATTTGACATTACAGCATTTTATCATGGATTGCAGATACAGCTTCCGGTTTATCTAAATGCGGCGCTGGATGTGGAGCAGAAGAGACATAACGGAAAAGAGATTATTCCTGCCGGAATTTTCTATTATCGTATGCAAGATCCAATCGTAGATAAAGAAGATGACGATGAAGTGCTTGAGGGTAAGATTTTAAAAGAGCTTCGTCTGGATGGTTTGGTAAATGCGGATGAAATCGTTGTGGAACATTTGCAGCATAATCTGGAAGGAACGTCAAATTATATTCCGATTTCAAAAACGAAAAGTGGAGCATTGAGTAAAACCTCGAAAGCTCTATATCCAGATGAATTTTTGGAATTTCTTGATTATACAAAAAAATTAGAAGCGAAACTGAAAGGCAAAATAGCAGATGGCGAGGTGCAGGCAGAACCATATGAAATGGGTGGGGCGACCGGATGTGATTATTGTGCTTATCGTGCAATCTGCGGATTTGATACAAGAATCGAAGGCTATGAATATCGCAGACTTGAGAAATATTCCAAAGAAGATGTGTTGGAAAAGATTCATATTGCTGCACAGGAGGAAAGATAAATGGGTGTGAAATGGACAGAAGAACAGCAGAAAGTCATAAATCTGCGTAACCGGAATATTCTTGTATCTGCTGCAGCAGGGTCTGGAAAAACGGCAGTTTTGGTAGAGCGTATTATACAAATGCTGACAGACGAGAAGCATCCTATAGATGTGGACCGTCTGTTGATCGTGACATTTACAGAGGCGGCGGCCGCTGAAATGAAGGAGCGTGTACGAAATGCAATCGAAAAGTCATTAGAAGAAAATCCGGAGAATGCACATTTACAAAGACAGGCAACATTGATCCATAGCGCGTCAATTACAACGATCCACAGCTTTTGCCTATCTGTTATAAGAGAACATTTTCATGTGATAAATCTTGATCCGGGATTTCGTATTGCAGAAGAAGGCGAGTTGAAGCTTCTTTCGCAGGACGTATTAGGAGAAGTTCTGGAATCGTGCTATGAAGAGGCGGATGAGACATTTTTAAAACTGGTAGAAAAGCTTGGAAGCGGACGGAATGATAAACGCTTAGAGACACTTATTTTACAGTTGTATGAGTATTCAAGGAGTTATCCACAACCGGAAAAATGGCTTTGGCAATGTGTTGATAACTATGCCGTAAATGAACAGGAAGGGGCATATTTTATCTTTGAGATTGCGGCAAAACAGACAAAATACTATGTAGAAGATATGCTTGGGATCCTGGATGAGGCACTGGCAATTTGTGAAGAAGCAGATGGTCCATATATGTATGCAGAAATGCTGGAAATGGATATAGAAATGTTGTCAAATCTCAATAGAGAGCAAAATGAATATGAACATTTATATCAAGAGCTGACATCTATAAAGTGGAAAGCGTTGTCCAGAAAGAAGGATGAAAGCGTTTCAGAGGAAAAGAAAGAAAAAGTAAAACAGCTTCGTGATGAGGTCAAAAAGCAGGTGAAAGATCTAATCGCAGCTTATTATTATGAAAAGCCGGAAGAAATGCTGAAAGACATGGAGGCATCCCACGATACGATGCAGGCATTTGTCGCGTTGGTCCAAATGTTTGCGGATGCATTTGCGGAGAAAAAAAGAACACGAAATCTTATTGATTTCAATGATATGGAGCAGTTTGCCTTGCAGATTCTGACAGAAGAAAAAGAAGGAAAACTGGTTCCGTCAATCGTCGCACAGGAATATCAAGAACAGTTTGCAGAAGTTATGATTGATGAATATCAGGACAGTAACCTAATTCAGGAAGCAATTTTAACAAGCGTATCTACGATAAGCAAAGGCAAATACAACGTGTTTATGGTTGGGGATGTCAAGCAGAGTATATATCGTTTCCGTTTATCACGTCCGGAATTATTTATGGAAAAATATGAGAATTACAGTCTGGAAGATGGAGAAAAGCAGCGTATTGATCTGCACAAGAATTTCCGAAGCCGTGCAGAAGTGCTTGATAGTACAAATTATATTTTCGAGCGGATTATGAGAAGAGAGCTTGGAGGAGTAGAGTACGACGAGAATGCGGCACTTTATCTAGGGGCAGATTACGAGAACTTGGTGCGTGAAGATGGCAGCTTGGAAAATGAAGCTGAATTATTGCTTTTAGACACATCTGATGCAGAAATCCCCGATGATTTGGAAGAGGGAACAGAATTTCTTGACGGAACAGGGAAACAATTAGAAGCGCAGATGGTTGCAAAGCGGATTAAAGAACTGGTCGGAAAAGCAAGGGTGAAGGATAAGGAAACCGGCGAATATAGACTGGCCCAATATCAGGATATTGTAATCTTATCAAGAAGTGCAAAAGGGTGGTCGGATGTATTTTCAACGATATTGAATGAAGAAGGAATTCCGGCATATGCAGGCAGTAGAGAAGGCTATTTTGAAACATATGAAGTAAGCGTTTTACTAGATTACCTGCAGCTTTTAGATAACCAGAGACAGGACGTTCCGCTGGCAGCAGTATTGACCTCCCCATTTGTCGGATTATCTGCACAAGAGCTTGCCGAAATCCGAAACTCAAAAGAAAACAGTACATTTTACGAGGCGGCAGAACAAAGCGAAAGACTGCAGGAATTTTACAGACAGCTGGAATATTTCCGCAAATTAATCCCATACACATCCATTCACGAATTGTTGTGGAAAATATTAGAAGAAACAGGGTACGGTGTGTATATCTCGGCAATGCCTGGCGGTGCGCAGAGAAAGGCAAACCTTGAAATGCTAATTGAAAAAGCATGTTCATTCGAAGGGACAAGTTATAAAGGTTTGTTTAACTTTGTGCGATATATCGAGCAGCTGAAAAAATATGACGTAGATTACGGGGAAGCGAATATTATAGATGAACAGGCAGATACCGTGCGGATCATGACAATCCATAAAAGTAAAGGTTTGGAATTTCCAATTGTATTTGTTGTAGGAATGGGCAAACGTTTCAACATGCAGGACGTAAACGGAAGTATGATCATTCATCCGGAGCTTGGTGTAGGAATCGATCAGATTGACTTGGATAGACGTACAAAAATTCCGACATTTTTAAAGAAAATGATCCAGCAGCAGACAAAATTGGAAACATTAGGAGAGGAACTTCGAGTACTTTATGTTGCGCTGACCAGAGCAAAAGAAAAATTGATTATGACAGGGCAGCTAAAAGATGCTCGGAATCTTGTGCTCCAATATGAAAATGCTGCGATTGAAAATGCATCGAAAGGCAGTATGACGTTTTCAAAATTAGCATCCGCACATAAATATTTAGACTGGGTACTTCCGGTGGCTGCACAGCCAGATGCACCGATTTCGATTAAAGTGTGGGATTACTGGGATGCTGCGGTACTCGACAAAAGAGAAGAACAAGCCGAGCAGGTAGCAAAGGATATATTAGAGCATTGGAATCTGGAAAATGTATATGACAATGAATTAAAAGAACATTTGAATGAGCAGTTTTCATATCGTTATCCATATCAGCAAATGCAAAAATGGAAAATGAAATTTACCGTATCCGAACTGAAAAAACGCACATATCTAAGTGAAGAAAGCAGCGGAGAAAATGGTGAGGAAATGATAGAAGAAGCACCGATAGTTCCTCTTTTGCCTAAATTTTTACAAGAAGAGGAAGAGGTAAAGGGTGCTTCGCGAGGAAGTGTATATCACAAAGTATTAGAATTGCTTGATTTTACACAAGAATACAATACCACATCCCTAAAAGAAGCAATCAGGCAGATGGAACAAGATAAAATTATTACAAAAGAGATGACAAAGTGCATCCGAATAAAAGATATACAGAACTTCTTGAATAGTAATATCGGAAAAAGAATGCAGAAGGCTGCAAAAAGCAAGCTGCTAAAAACAGAACAGCCATTTGTACTTGGAGTAGATGCAGGAGAGATTTATCGAGAAGAAATAAAGGATGCCTGCCAGACATCGATGGAAGATATGTGCCAGAAAGAAGTAGAGGATGTTTGTCAATCAGATATGAAGAATGAAATGATATTGGTACAAGGAATCATTGATGTTTATTTCGAAGAAGATGGAGAAATTGTACTGCTGGATTATAAAACCGACAAGGTTCGAAATGGTGCAGAATTGAAAGAGAGATATCATGCACAGTTGGAGTATTATGCAAAGGCTCTCGAGCAGCTACTTGGGAAGAAAGTGAAGGAGAAAGTGATTTATTCGTTCTGCCTGGGGGAGAAAGTTGATATTTAGTTCATTAAGTGGCAATACGTTCCTTACAAAAAATTGATATAAGAATTCTTGCTCAGATTCTATGAGCGGGTGACACATAAGAGCGTAAATTTTTGCATTAATGAATTTGAACTCAAACTTGCTGCTACGCAGCTTCAAACATGTTCGTTCAAATTCATTAATGCAAAAATTTACGCTCTAAGTGTCTCCAACGCCCATTCCATATTCGCTCGAATTTCTTATATCAATTTTTTTGCAAGTAATGTATCGGCTCAAGTTATGAAGTAAATAGAACGTAAAGGATAATAGGGGACGATATCTGCGATAATGGATTTTCGGGGATATGATGCGTAATTTTACTGGAGAGTATCCGCAAGGCATAGAAAGAGTAGGTTGAGGATGTAAAATTTCAATGAGAAACATCCTCACGTTATCGAAAACGTGGGATGTAGATACAAAATTTGCAAAGGAAGTATCCTCAAATCCAAGAAAAGGCAAGATGTAGATGCAATTATACATGCCAGGCAGGCTAAAAGCATCTGCAGGTTCAAAGAAAAGCAAGTTGCAGATGCATTGATCTAAAAAAGAGCATCTGCAACAATGAATATCAAGGCAGTGCAGATACATCAGTTGTCAAAAAAGCATCTGCGACAGCAAATAAACTCAGGATATAGATACATCAGATCCCAGAAAAGGAAATCCCTCATCGCTCCACCTATTTCAATCACGATACACCTCCAAGCAAGAAAAG
>SKER01002309.1_pt1 | contig 12793 bp, 8 predicted proteins | sample 4826961 | NCBI WGS metagenome assembly SKER01 (sample SAMN11008804, study PRJNA524170) | human gut metagenome | biome: Human fecal sample; material: Feces; isolation source: fecal sample from pouch patient p47 | host: Homo sapiens | place: Israel: Tel-Aviv | collected 2016-11-16
CCTTACGGAGCAATTCTGCCGCCGCCTCCATTGTTTCTGGTGCTGTACAGGAATATTGGAACACTCCGGTATCATGGGCAATTCCCATATAAAGTGCTTCCGCACAATGCAAACTGATTTTATCTTTGTCTATCAATCGATAAATCAATTCTGATGTCGAGCTTGCATCCGGGATTATCTCATTATAATCTGCAAACGCCTCATTACTTACATGATGATCAATACACGCCGTCATCTTTGCACTCTCAAAAAGTGGTGTAGAAAACCCTAATCGTTCTTTGTCTCCACAATCCATACAAATAAAAAGATCATAAACCTTTGAATCATCAATTTCACTATGGATTTTATCTGTATCCTGAATAAAAAGAAAACGATCTGCTAAATTTTCCAGATATACATCAACCTGCAACTCTGGATATTGTTCCTGCAAATAAAGATATAGTCCCATTACAGAGCCGACACAATCTCCGTCCGGGCGTATATGTCCCCCGAGAGCAACCGTCTGCTTTTCTGCTAAAATTTCAGATAAAACAATACTCATGTTTATTCCTCACCTTTTTTTGTCAAATCATCTATCATCTTACTCATGTTTACTCCATATTCAATGGACTGATCTAAAATAAATGTAATCTCCGGAGTATTTCTCATATTGATTGTTCTTGCAAGCTCACGACGGATATATCCTTCTGCACTCTGCAAACCTTTCAATGTATCTTCCTGAGCTTTTTCATCTCCCAGCACGCTGATATACGCCTTGCAGGTCTTTAAATCCGGAGCTACTTCAACCGCTACAACGGATGTCATCGGTGCAACTCGTGGATCTTTAATCCCGCCACGCAGTATATTACTTAACTCATGATGAACTTCTGCATTCACTCTTGTATTTTTTATACTGTTCTTTCTCATGTTTCATCGCTCCTTATACGTTCTGCCCCGAACAGATTCTGTCCGGAGCAGTATTTTTAGATTATTTTCTTTCTACTTCAACCATCTTGTATGCTTCTACAAGATCACCCTCTTTAATGTCATTGTAATTTTCAAATACAAATCCACACTCATATCCGGCTTTTACTTCTTTTACGTCATCTTTAAAACGTTTCAGTGATGCAAGAGGTCCATCAAAGATTACAATACCATCACGAGTCAGACGCACTGAACAGTTACGCTCGAAAATACCATCCTGTACATAAGAACCTGCAATTGTACCAACACCGGATGCTTTAAATGTCTGACGCACTTCTGCGTGACCAAGTACTTTTTCTTCAAATACCGGATCAAGCATACCTTTCATAGCTGCTTCCACATCTTCAATCGCACTATAAATAACACGATACAATCTCAAGTCAACACCTTCACGCTCTGCAATGTCTTTTGCTGTTGCATCCGGACGAACGTTAAATCCGATAATAATTGCATTCGATGCAGATGCCAATGTTACATCTGATTCATTGATCGCGCCAACACCACCATGGATAATCTTAATCACTACTTCATCATTAGAAAGCTTAAGCAAGCTCTGTTTCATTGCCTCTACAGAACCCTGAACATCAGCTTTTACAACAATGTTCAATTCTTTCAAATTGCCTTCCTGAATCTGTGTGAACAGATCATCCAAAGACATCTTGCTTTTTGTTTCTTCCAAAAGCTTTGCTTTATTCTGTGCAATAAATGTCTCAGCAAAGTTTCTTGCAGCTTTTTCTGTTTCACATCCCACAAATACTTCTCCGGCATTTGGCACGTCATTAAGACCAAGAATCTCAACTGGCTGTGAAGGTCCTGCTTCTTTCACGCGACGACCTTTATCGTCCATCATTGCACGTACTTTACCATGTGCAGAACCAGCTGCGATTGCATCTCCAACATGCAGAGTACCTTTCTGCACAAGTACAGTTGCAACAGATCCTTTTCCTTTATCCAACTGAGCTTCAATAACAAGACCTCTTGCTGCACGATTTGGATTTGCTTTTAACTCCATAACTTCTGCTGTTAAAAGGACCATCTCAAGTAATTCTTTGATTCCTTCTTTTGTATGTGCTGATACTGGTACAAAAATTGTACTTCCGCCCCAGTCTTCCGGAATCAATTCATACTCTGTCAATTCCTGTTTTACACGTTCCACATTAGCACTTGGTTTATCAATCTTGTTGATTGCAACAATAATTTCAATTCCGGCAGCCTTTGCATGGTTGATAGCCTCTACTGTCTGTGGCATAACACCATCATCTGCGGCTACTACAAGGATTGCGATGTCTGTAGAACTTGCACCACGCATACGCATAGCTGTAAATGCTTCATGTCCAGGTGTATCCAGAAATGTAATTTTTTCTCCATCAACTTCTACAACAGATGCACCGATATGCTGTGTAATACCACCTGCCTCACGATCGATCACATTCGAATGACGGATTGCGTCAAGCAATGATGTTTTACCATGGTCAACGTGACCCATAACACAGACAACAGGAGGACGTTTCACCATATCTGCTTCATCCTCTTCGTCTTCTTTCAAAAGTTCTTCGATCACATCGACAACTACTTCTTTCTCACAAAGAACATCGAATTCCATTGCGATTTCTTCTGCTGTCTCATAATCAATTTCCTGGTTTACTGTTACAATCTTGCCCTGCATAAACAACTTTTTAATAATTACAGATGGAACAATCTTCATCTTATCAGCAAGTTCCTGGATTGTAAGAACTTCAGGAATTGTAATCTGTTTAATTTCTTCCACCTCAACCGGCTTCGGCTGTGGTTTCTGAGGTTTTTTCACTTCAGCTACCTGTTTCTGCTTTTTACCTTTTTTGCCTTTATTCTCAAACTCTCCGTCACGAAGCTCTTTCTTCTTGTAATCTTTCTCTTTGTCTTTTGCTTTATTTCTCTGAGTTTTCTGCTGTTCTACCATTGGTGCCGGAATAGAATCACGATCTTCTCTGCGTCCCTGTCTTCCCTGTGGACGTGAATTACCTCTGTCATTTCTGTCGTTTCTATCGTTTCTGTCATTATTATTAAAGCGTCCGCCACGATCGTTTCTATCGTTTCTGTCATTGTTATTAAAGCGTCCGCCACGATCATTTCTATCGTTTCTGTCATTATTGTTAAAGCGTCCGCCTTGAGGCCTGTCATTTCTTCTCTGACCCTGTTCCGCATTCTGTGGACGTGATCCGTTTACGCCGTTTGACTGTGATTTTGCTGCTGCCACTCCCTGTGTATTCTGACCCTGATTTGCAGGTTTTGCAGTTCTGTTTTCATTCTGTGGGCGCTGTCCCTGGCGGTTTCCATTCTGTAGACGCTGTCCCTGACGATTTCCATTCTGCATTTTTCCACTCTTAGAATTCTGTGGACGAAATACCTGTACGATTGTTTTCTTTTTTGGAGCTCCATCCTCTGTATTCTCAGTTTTTTTCTTTGCATACTCGCTACGGATTGTATCTGTAACCTGCTCTTCCAAAGTACTCATATGGCTTTTCACTTCCACTTTTTTCTTTGCAAGAATATCTAATAACTCTTTGTTGTCCATTCCTAACTCTTTTGCTAACTCATGTACTCTCAATTTTGTCATATTATAAACTACCTCCTTTATGCAATTACTCGTTGACTATTTCAAATTGTTTTTGAATTCCCTTTGCAAATCCTTCATCCAATATTGCCAGAGATGCACGGAATTCTTTTCCCATTGCATGCCCTAAGGTATCTTTATCTCCGTAAAAATAAATTGGAACCTTATAAAATTCACACATATCCTGAAACTTCTTTTTTGTATTATCAGATGAATCTTCTGCTACGATTACAAGTGTGGCGCGACCACACTTTGTTTCTCGTTCTGTCATAAATTCTCCGCTCACGCATCTTCCTGCCTTTGTTGCAAGTCCTATCAGAGACAATATCTTATCTGGTTTCAAGTTCACTCATCTCCTTTTCCAGACGATCGTACACCTCTGTCGGAATTGCCTGTTTAAAAGACCTCTCAAGCCCTTTACTCTTTACTGCCTTTTCAAAACAATCTTTTGACATGCACAGATATGCGCCACGTCCATTCTTCTTGCCTGTTGTGTCCAGAACAAATTCATTCTCCTCTGTTCTTAAAACACGTATCAATTCTTTCTTCGGTTTCATTTCGCCGCAGCCAATACATTTTCGCATTGGTATCTTTCGCTTTATCGTCAACTATCTTATCTCCTTCCAAAGATGAATATGAATTATTCTTCTGTTTCTACAAATTCGAATTCTTCTACATCGTCTTCTGTATTATCATACTGAGCACCTGCATCTTCTGCATCTGTCTCGTACTCTCCTACATATCCCTCTTCATCTTCTTCCATGTTGTTCATCTGATCCATGTAATCTTCCGGAAGTTCTCCTGCTTCGATTGCCTGTGTTTCACTCTTAATATCAATCTTATAACCTGTAAGACGAGCTGCAAGTCTTGCATTCTGTCCTTCTTTACCAATTGCAAGTGAAAGCTGGTAATCTGGTACGATCACGCTTGCTGTTTTCTCATCCGGATCAGCCATAACTGAAATAACCTTTGCAGGACTCAACGCATTTTCAATTAATAATGCCGGATTATCACTCCAGTTAATAATGTCAATTTTTTCTCCACGAAGTTCATTTACAACAGCATTCACACGTGCTCCATTCATTCCGACACATGCTCCTACAGGATCCACATTCTCATCATTAGACCATACTGCCATCTTTGTACGAGAACCTGCCTCACGTGCAATACTCTTAATCTCTACTGTTCCGTCTTTTACTTCTGCAACTTCTGCTTCAAACAAACGTTTTACAAGTTCCGGATGTGTTCTTGACACAAGAATCTTCGGACCCTTTGTTGTATTCTTAACCTCTACAATATAGAGTTTAATTCTCTCTGTCGGCTCAAACTTTTCGCCTTTTACCTGTTCATTCTCTGTCAGCATCGCATCTGCTTTACCAAGGTTGATGCTGATATTCTTGCCTACATAACGCTGAACAATACCTGTTACGATATCTTTTTCTTTTGCAAAATACTGATCAAATACTACTTTTCGTTCCTCTTCTCTGATTTTCTGCAAAATCAGGTTCTTTGCATTCTGTGTTGCGATACGTCCAAATGATTTTGATTCTACAGGAATTTGAGCGATATCTCCAATGTGCAAAGATGAATCCAACTTTTCAGCATCTTCCAGACTGATCTCGATTGCAGGATCAAATACTTCCTCTACAACTTCTTTCTCTGCATATACAGAATAATCACATGTTTCACGATTCATAATAATTTTGATGTTATCAGATGTTCCAAAATGATTTTTACAAGCGCTGATCAATGAATTTTCGATTGCATCCATCATAGTATCTTTACTGATATTTTTTTCTTCTTCCAAAATTGTCAAGGCTTCCAGTAATTCTGTGTTCATTATTCATTCCTCCTAAATTTATAAAATTTCATTTCTATTTTTTCAACTTCTTGTTACTGCTCAATTTTATTGTTTAAAAATCCAGAGCAAGACGGATCAAAGCGATATCACTTTTATTAAATACCTGCTCCGTGTCATCTTCATAAGCAATTGTTACGGTATCATTATCATATGCTTTCAGAATACCTGTAAATTCCTTCTGACGGTCAATTGCCCGATATGTACGAATCTCAACTTCCTCTCCCATGCTTCTCTTAAAATCTTTCTCCTTTTTCAACGGACGACCAAGTCCCGGAGAACTCACTTCAAAAATATAAGCATCTTCAATATAGTCTTTCTCATCCAGAATATCCGAAAACTGACGGCTTACAACCTCACAATCATCCACTGTGATTCCGCCTGGCTTATCTATATAAGCTCGCAGATACCAGGTTCCTGCTTCCTTTACATATTCCACATCCACCAGTTCAAATCCATGTCCGGTAACGATTGGTTCTAAAAGTTCTTCTGTCTGTTGTTCGTATTGTTCTCTTCTTGACACGTTATACTTCCTTTCTCACAATGCAATAAAGAAGAGTGAACTTTCGTTCACTCTTCTGCCAAATCCTTTATGTAACTAATGCTTACTATAACACTTTTCAATCTACAATGCAAGAGGGTTTGCATTTTATTTTAAATTTTACTCACTCTTTCGTTGCTGAACACAGATACCGTGAGACTTGACGCGTAATTCTGGTCAGCGAAAGCTGACAGGTTCCTATCAGAATCACTGTGCATCCTCGCGGAGCGTTTATCCTCGATACTTTGTACCAACTCCATCTCTTTTTGCTAGTTTCAAACGATTTAATGTCACTTCTTTTTCATTGTACTGAATCTTTGTCTCTATACCATCTTCATATAAATAAACATGTTCCATCTCATCATTTTTCTGCAAACGGATACCTCTCACTCCTACAGCTCCTTTTTTCTTTTCCGGAACATCTGCAGCAGAAAATTTTAAGAAATATCCATTCTTCGTCTGCAGCACCACACACTGATTGTCTGTTATAACCTGTACACTTAGTAATTCATCATCTTCTTGAAGCTTTGTTGCTGCAATTGTACGTTTTGCAACCTGGAATTCACTTCCATCCACCTGCTTGAGCATCCCTTGCTTTGTCGCAAACAGTAATTTTACAAATCTCATCTGCTCTGCATCACATACCATGATAATTTGTTCTTCGGCACTCGAATAATTTGTCAGATTATCAATCGGGGTTCCCTTATCTCTGAATTTTCCATATGGAAGATCAAGCACTTTCACCTGATGCATTCGCCCTGCGTCTGTAAAGAAACAAATCTTCCCTGTATTCATACAATGCACAACATACTTGCTTTCTTTATCCGCAGCTTCTTTGTTACGCTCATAAACACTGACATCAACCGTCTTAGAATATCCAAATCGGTCCATCAAAAATACAACTTCTTGCTCCTCGATTTTCTTTTCTTCAAATACAGCTTCCTCAGCATTCTCTACAACTGTGCGGCGTTTCCTTCCATATTCCTTTTTAAAGTTATCCAATTCGCCTATGATAACTTCTGACATTGAATCATAATTATTCAAAATATCTTCATATCTTTTAATATTCGCCACTGTTATCTCATGTTCTTTTTGAAGTGCTTCAATTTCGAGTCCTATTAATTTATACAGACGCATTTCAAGAATTGCTGTCGCCTGACGTTCTGTAAATCTAAGCATTGCTGCCATCTTTTTAGAAATATTTGATTTAAATTTGATATTATCTGTCACACCATTTACCAGACAGGCTTTTGCATCTTTCACAGACTTACTGCCTCTCAATATTTCAATAATAAGATCGATCACATCACAAGCTTTGATCAATCCTTCCTGAACTTCTCGTTTTTCCTGTTCTTTTGCAAGTAATGTCTTATATTTTCGCGTTGTTACCTCAAACTGGAAATCGACATGATATTCAATGATCTTTTTAAGTCCCAGTGTCTCTGGTCGCCCGTCTGCTACAGCCAGCATATTTACTCCAAATGTATCTTCCAGACGTGTTTTCTTGTATAGCATGTTTTTCAGATTCTCTACATCCGCACCACGCTTCAATTCGAGTACAATTCGAATTCCCTCTTTTGAAGACTGGTTTGAAATATCTACAATATCTGTTGTTTTTTTCGTTTCTACCAGATTCGCCACATCATTTAAAAATTTAGAAATTCCAGAACCAATCATTGTATATGGAATCTCAGTGATAACAAGCTGTTTCTTTCCGCCTTTTAAATCTTCGACTTCTACCTTACCACGAATCTTAATTTTTCCTTGTCCGGATTCATAAATTGAAAGTAAATCATCTTTATTTACAACTATTCCTCCTGTTGGAAAATCAGGTCCCTTCACATACTTCATCAATTGCTTTGTAGTAATCGCATCATTTTTCATATATGCTTTTACCGCATCTACTACTTCTGCAAGATTATGTGTAGGAATGCTTGTTGCCATACCGACCGCAATTCCTTCCGCACCATTGATCAACAAATTAGGCACACGTGCCGGAAGTACCAACGGCTCTTTCTCTGTCTCATCAAAGTTCGGCCCAAAATCAATAACATTTTTATCCAAATCTGATAAATATGCTTCCTGCGTAAATTTAGTAAGTCTTGCTTCTGTATAACGCATTGCAGCGGCACCATCACCCTCAATGGAACCAAAGTTACCATGTCCATCTACCAGTACCATTCCTTTTTTGAAATCCTGTGCCATTACAACAAGCGCATCATAGATTGAACTATCTCCATGCGGATGATATTTACCCATTGTATCTCCAACGATGCGGGCACATTTTCTATAAGGTTTGTCATAGCGGATTCCCAACTCATGCATATCATACAATGTTCTTCGCTGTACCGGCTTAAGACCATCTCTTACATCTGGCAATGCACGTGCAATAATTACACTCATGGCATAATCGATATAAGATTTTTTCATCAAATCAGAATATTCTGTTCTGATAATCTGTGATTCATTATTGCTCATAATTTTCTCCTTCCAGGCATCTTAGATATCCAGTTCGGCTTCCGTTGCATTTTCATAAATAAATGCCCTGCGTGGTGGCACTTCTGTCCCCATCAACATCTCTGTAACACTGGATGCCATACGTGCATCTTCAATTTCTACTAATTTCAAAAGTCTTGTTTCCGGATCCAATGTTGTCTCCCAAAGCTGCTGGGCATCCATCTCTCCAAGACCTTTATATCGTTGCAATGTAAATCCACCCTCATGAGTTTTCCGATAACGTTCAAGGGCTGCATCATCATATAAATACTCTTCCTCCCCCTTCTTCGGCATTGCCTTATAAAGTGGCGGCATCGCAATATACACATGTCCTTCATAAATCAATTCTGGCATAAATCGATAAAACAGTGTTAATAATAATGTAGAAATATGCGCTCCATCTACATCGGCATCGGCCATAATAATAATCTTGTCGTATCGCAATTTAGTAATATCAAAATCATTGCCATATCCTTCTGAAAATCCACATCCAAATGCATTGATCATTGTTTTTATCTCTGCATTAGCCAGCACTTTATCAATGCTTGCCTTTTCGACATTTAATATCTTACCGCGGATTGGCAGGATTGCCTGATAATTTCTGTTTCTGGCAGTCTTTGCTGAACCACCTGCCGAATCTCCCTCAACAATAAATATTTCACATTTCTTCGGATCACGACTCTCGCAATTCGCCAGTTTTCCATTACTGTCAAATGAATACTTCTGTTTTGTCAAAAGATTTGTCTTTGCTTTTTCTTCTGTCTTACGAATCTTCGCTGCCTTTTCTGCACTGGATAACACTGTCTTTAATGTTTCCAGGTTACGGTCGAAATACAGAACAATCTCATCTCCGGTCACTTTGCCAGTTGCTTTTGCTGCATCTGGATTATCAAGTTTCGTCTTTGTCTGTCCCTCGAAACGCGGGTCCGGATGCTTGATTGATACAATTGCAGTCATACCATTACGAATATCTGCTCCTGTAAAGTTCGCATCCTTTTCTTTCAATATTCCAAGTTCACGTGCATACTGATTCATCACTGTGGTAAATGTTGTTTTAAATCCAGTCAGATGTGTACCACCTTCTGAATTGTAAATATTATTACAAAACCCAAGTACATTTTCATGAAACTCATTTACATATTGAATCACAGCCTCCACTTCAATTCCATCCGCTTCTCCTTTGAAATAAATCGGATCATGAAGTACTTCTTTCTTTTTATTCAAATCACGGATAAAACCTATAATTCCATCTGGTTCGTGATATTCAACATATTCTTCACTTCCCGGACGTTTATCATCAAAGACAATTGTAAGATTCGGGTTTAGATATGCCGTCTCATGCATACGACTCTTTACTTCTTCTGCACGAAATTTTGTCTTTTCAAAGATTGTATCATCCGGCAAAAAATTCACCTTAGTTCCGGTTTTTCTTGTCTTTCCGACAACCGGAAGTAATCCATTCTCCAATTCAATTGTAGGAATACCTCTCTCATATGCATCATGGTGGATTGCCCCTTCTCTACTGATCCACACATCCATATGTGTCGACAATGCATTCACGACGGAAGATCCAACCCCATGAAGACCTCCGCTTGTTTTATACGCCGAATCGTCAAACTTTCCTCCTGCATGCAATGTTGTGTATACAAGTCTCGCTGCGGAAACTCCCTTTTGATGCATCCCCACCGGTACGCCTCGTCCATTATCTTCAACCGTTGCGGAACCATCCTTCTCCAATGTCACATGAATCTCAGAACAGTATCCGGCAAGATGCTCATCCACTGCATTGTCTACAATTTCATAAATCAAATGATTCAATCCTTTTGTAGATACACTTCCTATATACATACCCGGTCTTTTACGAACCGCCTCTAGTCCTTCCAATACCGCAATACTATCTGCATCATATGTATTTTTATTTGCCATATCCTCTCTCCTTCTCTTGCTTCCCGTATCTTTCCAGAAATTTGATCTTATTCCATCAGACACAGACTGCCTCATGGCATACTTCTTTATATTATCACGAATCTCAATTACTTTTCAATATCTTTTTCTCTATTTTACAAACATATGTTCTCTTTCTGCTTTCTATCCTATCAATACATTCTGCAGGGTCACAGCAAGTACTTCCATTGCATTTCTCATTTCTTCTACTGTATTGGTTTGAGCCCCTGCCTCAATCAGTAAAGATTTTGGAAGTAAATGTAAATTATAGCGATACCCTCTCAAATAAATATGTCTCGCAAATCCCGGATACATTCGTTCACAGGCAAGCTGCATTTGAAGTGAAAACGCCAAATTATCCTGTATGTAAGGATTATATAAATATTCAATATCTCCATTTGTCCTGGTTCGGCTAAGTCCATTAAAAAACATAATTTTCGCCGTCTGCTTCCCTCCAATATCCGTCACAAGATGTGTCTCTTCTGCCACTCCATCCCTATGCAGATCTATTGCTACTTCAACGGAAGGATTTGCCTCCAGTATTGGTCTGACAGAGGCCTCTGCATTTTCATAGGCATTACTTCTATCTAGTTTTCCATTGATAATATCATAAACCCCTGTGTCATGGATTGTCTCTATCCCTTTCGCATTTAAAAGCTGTGTTAGATACTCTCCGATTCCTACTATACTGGTACTTGGATTTCCTGGTATAGAGTCTGCAAATGTTTCTTGCGAATGCGTATGAAAAATCAAAATTTTCGGTCCCTGACTGCTCTGATCTATTTTCATATTCTCACTAAGCAATGCGTCCGCATTCAGTTGTTCCGGTCCAATCATTGTTGAACTGTCTACAATATAGAAATTACTCAGTAGATAATCAAAATCTCTTAATCTTTCTATCGACAAATCGAGAACCGGCTGACTCTGTGCAGGCACAACTTCATCCTCTTGAGTTTCATTTTCCACCAGATTTCCTTTTTCATCAACATGATTCTCGTCATTTGCCTGACACTCCAGAATCTTCGCAATTGTGTCTTCATCCTCCACCACCTGCTTATATTCTCCTTGTTCAGTAACATAACCAACGAACGGAAACCACCTCATCGTACTCTTAAGCACCCATTGTTTTGCAGTATTTTTCCCTGACAGTTCACTTGCAAATACAATGGATGGCAAAAACATAGTTCCAAGATTTTGTATCAACATTTCATCGAATTGATATTTTATCATCGCCACTCCCGGCTTCACACCTCCGCAGGCATATGAAAATACCAACGTCAACACAACAATGCCTGCTGCCTTTGTCCCCCACCTTGGTATCTTCATATTTTTCACGACCTTCCTTTATATTAAACACCATCTAAATGACAGGCATTTATACTTAGACATATTCACACAACATCTCCGTTATATTTATATATGAAATAACATTTTTAATTATTCGTTTTCATTTCTGTAAAAAGCATATTTAACGATTCAGATAAAGTGTAACTGATTTGCTTTACAAGTTCATCTTCGTTTTTGGGCGTGACAAACATTCCATTTAAATGCGGTGATATCAGTTCTTTAATCAGCTCATATTTTTCACTATTATTATAGCCTCGCAATACATTTCCGACTCCTTTTAACACCTCCGATGTTTCCAGCGCACTAATTAGATTTTCCATAGTATCATTGACAATCGTCGCTGCATCTACAACTGTCGGAACTCCAATTCCGATTACCGGAATGCCCAGTGTCTCTTTTGTAAGACCACTCCTATGATTTCCTACTCCTGAACCCGGATGGATTCCCGTATCTGCAATCTGAATCGTTCGATTTAATCGTTTTGAATTTCGTGCAGCCAATGCATCAATCGCAATAACCATATCCGGTTTTGTCTCTGACACAATGCCTTTTATAATCTCAAGCGTTTCCATCCCCGTCTGTCCCATCACCCCCGGCACAATCGCACTGACAATTCCGTTTTCTTCCATTTCCATTGCATATCTCCCATACTCTTTCATAATATGCCTCGTCACTCTTAAATTATCTACAACATATGGACCAAGTGCATCCGGCGTCACCTGACGATTGCCTAGTCCTACAACTAAAATGGAGTAAATTTCTTTCTCTTGCAAATGTATTATCTCCCCAATTTTTCTTGCAAGCTTTTCGGAAATTTCTCTGTGATAATCTTCGTCTGACATTGCCATATTAGGTGCTTCAATCGTCAAATATACTCCCACAGGTTTTCCCATGCTTTTAGCTCCGTTTTCCGTTTCGATTTTAACCTTTGTAATCTGAATCTCCAGTTCTTCTTCATACTCTTCCTCTAAAATCACTCCCTGAATTTCAACCTGATCTGATTCAAAACGTTCTTTTTCTTCCAACGCAAGATCAGTTCTCACATTATATT
>SKER01002315.1_pt1 | contig 12784 bp, 10 predicted proteins | sample 4826961 | NCBI WGS metagenome assembly SKER01 (sample SAMN11008804, study PRJNA524170) | human gut metagenome | biome: Human fecal sample; material: Feces; isolation source: fecal sample from pouch patient p47 | host: Homo sapiens | place: Israel: Tel-Aviv | collected 2016-11-16
TTATGGGATTGCTGGCTAATCATGCTGGATTAAACGGGCTGTTACAGGCGTTACGCGAAATGGTGGCCTCTCCGCATGTTGAGCTGGCAGTGCATTTATTTGCTGATTTAGCCCTCGCCACGTCATTTCTCGGCGTTGCGTTAGGCTTATTTGATTATCTGGCTGATTTGTTTCAGCGTTCAAATACCGTTGGTGGACGATTGCAAACTGGTGCAATTACCTTTCTGCCGCCGTTGGCGTTTGCACTGTTTTATCCACGAGGATTTGTGATGGCGCTGGGTTACGCCGGTGTGGCGCTGGCGGTACTGGCATTGATTATCCCTTCGCTGTTGACCTGGCAAAGCAGAAAGCACAATCCTCAGGCGGGTTACCGGGTGAAAGGTGGTCGTCCGGCGCTGGTGGTGGTGTTTCTCTGTGGTATTGCTGTGATTGGCGTGCAATTTTTGATTGCGGCAGGCTTGTTACCAGAAGTGGGGTGATCAGATAGCCTCAAATTCCTTATTGGGTGCCAGAATTAACGCTGACACCCAATTTGACTTCTTAATGCAGGCAGCACTGCTTAAATTTCTTACCACTGCCGCACGGACAAGGATCGTTACGCCCCGGTTTCTCTTCTGCTTTGATAGGTTGCTGAACAGCTTTTTCCTGCGGATGCGCCATCCAGTATGCATGTAAATCAAGCGCCGCCAGTCGAATAGCATCTACGCTCTCTTCAAACGCTTCTGGCGACATCTTCTCTACCCGCTCGAAGTTTTCCTCAGTACCGTGCAGCGCAATCGCATCCAGCGCTGGTTTTAACGAATCGGGCAACGTTGACCAGTCAGAAAGTGCCACGCCCCGCATATAGCCAAAGCACCACTCCTCAACAATCGTCAGCTCGCTGCCATCGACTTCTCGCAAGCCGAATAACGGCTCAAACTGCTCCGGGAATTCGTTCAGACGCTCTGCGGTATCAGCCATATGTTGAAAAGCCAGGTTCATAAAGCGCGTCCTCTCTTTCTCTGACGCCCAGCGCGGCACATAGTCAGCCCCACCCCACACGGCAACCAGCCACTGTGCCGGTTCAATCTCTTGCGGAGAACTCAACACCGCCGTCAATAAACCGTCCAGCTCCGCCACATCAAGAATGGCGTGGTCAGTGTTGTATTTGGTCAGAATATCGTCCAGCCATTCCAACTCACTTTCGTTTAACGGTCCCGTTTTCATACGCTTTTCCTTGTGGATCTCAACTCGCCAGCACCTATCTTACATGCCGGTCCGTATCAGAGATACTTTTTGAGTGGCTTTGCCGGTGATTAAAAATTAAGGAGGGTGTAACGACAAGTTGCAGGCACAAAAAAACCACCCGAAGGTGGTTTCACGACACTGCTTATTGCTTTGATTTTATTCTTATCTTTCCCATGGTACCCGGAGCGGGACTTGAACCCGCACAGCGCGAACGCCGAGGGATTTTAAATCCCTTGTGTCTACCGATTCCACCATCCGGGCTCGGGAAGAAAGTGGAGGCGCGTTCCGGAGTCGAACCGGACTAGACGGATTTGCAATCCGCTACATAACCGCTTTGTTAACGCGCCAAATTCTTCAGGCCTTTCAGCCAGACATCCGCTGCCGCCGATGTCTTTTAAACTGGAGCGGGAAACGAGACTCGAACTCGCGACCCCGACCTTGGCAAGGTCGTGCTCTACCAACTGAGCTATTCCGGCATTCATCAAGCAATCAGTTAATCACTTGATTTTATTATCGTCTGGCAATCAGTGCCGCCGTTCGATGCGTTGCATTCTACTTACCTGGCGCGATGAGTCAACGATATTTTTCACCACTTTTGATCGTTTGCTGAAAATTGCGCCGAAACGATCACTGATCAAGCAAATCTGCACGCGCAGCGCTCAAATATTGCAACATTGACCACAGAGTCAGTACCGCAGCCACAAAGAAAAGTGCAATACCGGCGTACTCAACCCAAATGTTCGGACGCCACAGCAGCCAGGCTAACGCCACCAGCTGGGCAGTGGTTTTCACTTTCCCAATCCAGGAGACAGCCACGCTACTGCGTTTACCCAACTCCGCCATCCATTCGCGTAGCGCAGAAATAATAATTTCACGGGCGATCATCGTTGCTGCCGGTAATGTCACCCACCAGCTGTGATAATGCTCGGTTACCAGCACCATGGCGATAGCCACGAGAACTTTATCTGCGACAGGGTCAAGGAAAGCACCAAACCGGGTACTCTGGTTCCAGCGGCGTGCCAGAAAACCATCGAACCAGTCAGTCACCGCCGCGACGCAGAAAATGAGCGCGGCGGCAAACGGCGACCAGGTGACAGGCAGATAAAAGACCAATACAAAGAATGGGATAAGGATGACACGGAACAGTGTAAGCAACGTAGGGATATTAAATTGCATAATGACGGGTAACTATCTGTTGTCAGTAAGATTACCCCTATGTTGCTACAGAGACATCAATGTTTCAACGACCAGAAGATCTTTTCTGCCAGACCTTGCGAAATACCCGGCACTTTTGCAATTTCCTCGACGCTGGCGTTACGTAAACCTTGCAAACCGCCCATATATTTCAACAACATTTGCCGACGTTTTGGCCCGACGCCTTCAATGGTTTCCAGGGAACTGGTATTTTTGACCTTCGCCCGTTTTTTACGGTGCCCGCCAATCGCGTGATCGTGTGATTCATCGCGAATATGCTGGATAACATGCAGCGCGGGAGAATCTGGCGGCAAACTAAATCCCTCACCTTCCGGCTCAAAGAACAGCGTTTCCAGCCCAGCCTTACGATCTGCTCCTTTGGCAACACCAAGTAGCAGCGGATGATTTTTATCCCATGAGACATCCAGTTCGGCGAAGACATTTTTCGCCTGCGCAAGCTGGCCTTTGCCGCCGTCAATAAGGATCACATCCGGGATCTTACTGTCGTCGATAGCTTTACCATAACGCCGACGCAGCACCTGATTCATCGCCGCGTAATCATCGCCCGGCGTGATGCCAGTAATGTTATAGCGCCGATACTCCGCACGCAGCGGGCCGTTGGCATCAAACACCACACAGGAAGCGACGGTTTGTTCACCCATGGTATGGCTGATGTCAAAGCACTCCATCCGCTTCACTTCCGGCAATTTCAACACGCTGGCAAGCGCGGTCAGCCGCTGGTGAACGGTAGATTGCTGCGAAAGTTTGCTGGTTAAGGCCGTCGCCGCATTGGTACGCGCGAGTTTCAGATAACGCGCTCTATCGCCACGAGGTTTGGTTTGAACATTAATCTTGCGTCCCGCCAGTTCTGAAAGGGAATCGGCGAGCAGCGTTTTATCGCTAAGATTAAAATCGAGCAGGATCTCACCCGGTAAGGTGCGCATCTGGCTGCCTTGTAAATAGAACTGACCTACGAAGGTTTCCACCACCTCGCTCAGTTCCGTACCACCAGGCACTTTCGGGAAATAGCTGCGGCTGCCGAGCACTTTGCCCTGACGAATGAACAATACGTGGACACAAGCCATACCCGCATCGAACGCCACTCCAATAACGTCAAGGTCGTCGCCGGTATTGGAAACAAACTGTTTTTCGGTGACACGTCGCACCGCCTGAATTTGGTCGCGAATCCGCGCCGCTTCTTCAAACTCCAGATTCTGGCTGGCAGTTTCCATACGGCTAATGAGTTGCGTAAGCACCTGATCATCTTTGCCAGACAAAAACAGGCGCACATACTCGACCTGCTGAGCGTATTCTTCTTCACTCACCAGTCCTTCAACGCACGGTCCCAGACAGCGCCCTATCTGATATTGCAGACACGGACGCGAGCGATTGCGATAAACACTGTTTTCGCACTGGCGAATGGGGAAAATCTTTTGCAGTAGCGCCAGTGTTTCACGTACGGCATAGCCATTCGGGAACGGGCCGAAATATTCACCTTTGGCATGCTTCGCACCACGATGCATCGCCAGACGCGGGTGGGTATCGCCACTCAGGAAGATAAAAGGATATGATTTATCATCGCGTAGCAAAACGTTGTAACGCGGCTGATAGAGTTTGATGTAGTTGTGTTCCAGTAACAGCGCTTCGGTTTCTGTATGAGTAACCGTTACATCAATTTGCTGGATCTGGGCGACCAGCGCTTCGGTTTTGCGCGAAGCGAGGTTGCTACGGAAATAGCTGGAAAGCCGTTTTTTCAGGTCTTTCGCTTTGCCGACATAGATAACCGTACCACCAGCATCGTACATGCGATAAACGCCTGGCTGGCTGGTTACGGTTTTTAAAAACGCTTTTGCGTCAAACTGATCACTCACTGACTTGATAATGTCTCCGCATTACACAGACCATGGCGAATTGCCAGGTGAGTCAGCTCAACATCGCCATGAATGTTTAGTTTACTGAACATACGATAGCGGTAGCTGTTCACCGTTTTCGGACTGAGATTGAGCTGTTCTGAGATCTCATTGACCTTCTGGCCCTTGGTGATCATCAGCATAATCTGCAATTCACGTTCAGACAAACTGGCAAATGGGCTTTCTGTTTTTTCTGGTTCGATCTGGCTTAACGCCATTTGTTGAGCGATATCAGAAGCAATGTAACGCTGCCCTGAATAGACAGAACGAATCGCACTAACGACTTCCTGCGGAGCCGCGCCTTTGCTGAGGTAGCCCGCAGCTCCGGCCTGCATGACTTTCGCTGGTAAAGGGTTTTCTGTATGGACGGTAAGCATGATGATTTTGACATCAGCTGTAGAACGCGCGATTTTACGCGTCGCCTCAAGACCGCCAATGCCCGGCATACTCATGTCCATTAGCACCACGTCAACGGCATTTGCCCGGCACCATTTAACGGCGTCTTCACCGCACGATGCCTCACCGACGACTTTTATACCCTTTATATCTTCCAGAATGCGTCGTATCCCTGCGCGCACCAGTTCGTGGTCATCAACAAGTAGAACGTTGATCAAAGGAATATCTCCAGAAATAGGGATAACGCTACTGATAGTTAGTCATTCGTATATTAGCGGTTTTTATTGCAACTTTGAAACGTTAAAAATGGTGGGTATTCGATTTTTCTCTCGTTTTTGTCAATTCGATTGTCCACAGTTATGGTCACGCCCGTCACCAACGGCTTCCGGGATCGTTTCACAGTAAGCCCGGCGATGAAATGTGACAAAAATTGACTTTATTCAGCAAAAATGAAAATCAGCCCGCTGAATATGTAACATTAATTAACCCGAACAATACGGGCAAAAAACATTCATGATAAAAATATTTATTGGTCATTATATTAACGTATTTTATAGTACTGTTGATATCACGCTCAAAAAACAACCACTGCTATTTTTAGCAAAGCTTATGGTATACTCCGCCGCCTTAACATTTTTCACCGCAAATTTTCATTGCAACATGACGAGGAAAATAAATGAGTACGCCTGATTTTTCTACTGCCGAGAATAATCAAGAACTGGCAAATGAAGTCTCCTGCCTGAAAGCGATGCTGACGCTGATGCTGCAGGCGATGGGACAAGCTGACGCGGGCCGCGTGATGTTAAAGATGGAAAAACAGCTTGCGCTGATCGAAGACGAAACCCAGGCTGCAGTATTTTCCAAAACGGTTAAGCAAATTAAACAAGCCTACCGTCAGTAATATAAAACCGGCTGAGAGCGTGCCTTTCAGCCGGTTTTTGCATCTGGCACGCAGAACAGAAAAGAGATCAAATTAAGCCAGTAGCGGCCGCGTAACAGGCAACCTGCGTCTTATTCGGTGCATTGATTTTTTTCTGCATGTTTTTCTGATGGAAATTGACCGTATTCTCAGAGATTGACAAAATCATCGCTATCTCTGCTGATGTCTTCCCTTCCGCCGTCCATTTCAGAATTTCTTTTTCGCGCTTGCTGAAATTCATCTCTGGCGTCATCACTATTTCATCATTTAAACGCATCAGAGCCATCAGACTTTCGCGCACCAGTAGCTGCATTTTTAATTGCAGTTCATCACTAAGAATGGGTATTTCGCGCGTGCTGCAACGGGAAAAGGACAAAAAGCCCAACGCCCGATTTGGCAGCATTAAATACTGAGTGACACCGCGGCGTAAACCATGTGCGCGCGCAGCTTCCCATAACGGCTGTGCTTCGCTGAATAAGTCATCATTCCACATTAAATGGCCCTGACTAAAGTTTTCAGGGTTCAGCACCGGATCAATTGCGAGAAAATTTTTTGCCTGATAATAACTAACCCACGCCTCAGGGTAATTGGTGTAGAAAGCCACTTTAGGTCGCGTGAATGGTACCGGGTGGCGAACACATAACGAATAGTAATCGTACTCCAGCTGCTGAGCCTGAAGCTCTATTTCATGGTAGACCTCTTCTGCGGCCTCCATCCTCTGAAAACGCAACAACATCGTGCGAAGCCAGCTGAAAAAATCCGTATCCTGCATAGTAAACCGCAACGCCCCTGAGAGTGAGTATCATTTATAATGATAATTCAAACTATCACATAAATAAGATTTATATATAATTTATATTATTCAGGCAATGAATTACTTTTGCAAGCCATCGCATTCTCTTATGTTATTAATGAGTTATGCTGATTTGTTAAGCAGTTTTATCACGCTTGAAATGGCGTCCCGCCCCGACAGGTGAATCGTCGGGGCTGATTTTTTCTTATTATTGCAGCAGAAACTTCTCCAGGAACTGGCGGGTGCGAGGCTGCTGAGGATCGGCAAATAACGCTTTTGCTGCCCCCTGCTCGACTATCCGCCCCTGGTCCATAAAAATCGCCCGGTCCGCAACATCCCGGGCAAAGCTCATTTCGTGCGTCACAATCACCATCGTGCGCTTTTCCTGCGCCAGCTGACGGATGGTGTTCAGGACTTCGCCCACCAGCTCTGGATCCAGCGCCGACGTTGGCTCATCAAACAAAATCACCTCAGGACGCATTGCCAGCGCACGTGCAATCGCAACACGTTGCTGTTGACCGCCAGACAAACGACGTGGATAGCTGGTTTCTTTACCGGCCAGCCCAACTTTCGCCAGCAGCTCGCGAGCGCGCGCCGTGGCCTCTTCTTTCGGTTCGCCTTTGACGATCACCGGCCCTTCAATAATGTTTTCCAGCACCGTACGATGCGGAAACAGATTAAAGTTCTGGAAGACAAACCCGACGTGCTGACGCAACTGGCGAATCAGCGATTTTTGCTGACTTAATGAACGTGCAGTATCAATAGTGATATCGCCAACGGTGATGGTTCCCGCTTCCGGTTGTTCCAGCAGATTTATGCTGCGTAGCAACGTGGTTTTGCCGGAACCACTCGGACCGATAATTGCCACTACTTCGCCAGGCTTCACCTCAAGGTCGATACCATGCAGCACCGTCTGACCGTGGAATTTTTTCACCAGGTTCTTAACTTCAATGGCACTCATTTGGGTTCCCTCTCCTGGCGATTAAGTTGATTCTCAAAATGGTTCTGCAACGTCGATAACACAGTCGCCATGATCCAGTAGATGAGCGAAGCCGCCAGGTACATGGTGAACACCTCCAGCGTGCGCGAGGTAATCAACTGCGCCTGACGGAACAGCTCCGGCACCTGGATTGTCGCGGCCAGCGACGTATCTTTTACCAGGCTGATAAAGCTGTTCGACAGCGGCGGCAACGCCACCCGCGCCGCCTGTGGCAAAATCGCGCGACGCATGGTCTGCCATGGCGTCATGCCAATACTGGCTGCAGCTTCCCACTGACCTTTATCAATAGAAGAAATGGCGGCGCGCAGCGTTTCGGCAGCATAGGCGGCAGTGTTCAGCGACAGACCAATCATTGCTGACGGAATGGGATCTAATTCGATACCAAACTGTGGCAGTCCGTAATAGATCATAAACAGTTGTGCGATGAGCGGCGTACCACGAAAAATAGAGATATAAAAACGCGCCAGCCAGCGCACGGGCCAGATTGGCGACAGGCGCATCAGCGCGAGAATAAACCCGAGCAGTAAGCCAAAAAACATGCCGCCGATACTGAGTTGCAGCGTATACTCAGCCCCTTTCAGCAGGAACGGCAAGGAATCAATAACCAGTTGTATACTTTCTTGCATGAGCGTTCCCGGAGCTAAACGTGGGGATGATAGGCGAACAGCGCAGGCGCACCGCCGGTATGAATAAACAAAATCGGCCCTTCATCTTTGAAGCGTTTCTGACTGATACCGTCAATCAGCCCCGCCATCGCTTTTCCGGTATACACAGGATCAAGCAGAATGCCTTCCAGCCGTGCCAGCAATTTCACTGCTTCCATGCCTTCGTCGTTCGGCACGCCGTAGCCAGGTGCAAAATAGTCATCCCAGAGTAAAATTTCCGCTGATGCGGTCAGCTCCAGTTCTTTCGCAATCGCCTGTTGGAGGTTAACCACTTTCGGCAATTGATCGGCAACGGAACGCGACACGGTCACGCCAATCAGTTCGCTTTCAGGCATCAGGTGTTCCAGCCCAACAGCCAGTCCGGCGTGAGTTCCGGCACTGCCCGATGCGACCACCACCGACGAAATATTAACCGCCCCTTCACACTGTTGCGCGATTTCCAGCGCACTCTCCACATAACCCAGCGCGCCCAAAGCATTAGAACCGCCAACCGGAATGACATACGGGCGAAAGCCTTGTGCTTCGACTCGCGTCGCCAGCTCTTCCAGTTGGGTATTGGGATCGGTCAGTGCGTCGCACATTTCAATCTGGGTATTGAACAGATCCAGCAACAAACGATTGCCGTTGGTTAAATAGTTTTCCGCGGTTGTACCAATAGGATTTTCCAGCAGCGCCACGCAATGCAGACCGAGTTTCGCAGCGACTGCGGCAGTCTGGCGCACATGGTTAGACTGGATCGCCCCGGCAGTAATCAGCGTATCGGCACCTTCACGCAGAGCATCTGCCGCGAGAAATTCCAGCTTACGTAATTTATTGCCGCCCATTGCCATGGGAGTGACGTCATCCCGTTTGATGAAAATTTCCCGTCCAAGATAATCAGAAAAGCGCGGCAGATATTCGAGCGGCGTTGGCGCGCCGATAAACTCCATCCGTGGAAAACGGGTTAAATTATGCAGTGGCATAACAGCCTCCGATGTGTGTTGTTGTGATTTTCTTATTATGCACGCTGAAAACGCGTAAATAAAAAAGGCGCTAGTGAAAGCGCCCTTTTTTGTCATTATGCTGATTATTTGGTCACATCAGCACCAAACCATTTTTCGGAAAGGGCTTGCAAAGTGCCATCTTTTTGCATTTCCGCAATTGCATCATTCACCGCTTTCAGCAGGTCTTCATTTCCTTTACGCAGCGCCACGCCAGACTCCTGACGGGAGAATGCTTCACCGGTTACTGCCAGCGTATCGTTGGTTTTCTTCACCAGATCCAGCGCCGCCAGACGATCAACGAGGATCGCATCGATACGGCCTACGCGCAGATCCTGATATTTGGTCGGGTCATCATCATAGGTACGCACATCCACGCCCTGAACATTCTGACGCAGCCACTCTTCATAGTTGGTGCCCAGACCGACACCCACTTTTTTGCCTTTCAGATCATCAGCCGTTTTAATGGTGCCTTCGTTACCTTTTTTCACCAGCGCCTGAATACCGGAAATGGTGTACGGGGTAGAGAAATCGTATTTTTTCTTGCGCTCGTCAGAAATGGTGACCTGGTTAATCACCACATCAATGCGTTTAGAGTCCAGCGACGCCAGCATACCGTCCCATTTAGTCGGTTTTAGTGACGCCTCAACGCCAAGATGTTTTGCCAGCTGTTGGGCAAATTCCACTTCAAAACCGGTTAATTTGCCGTCATCCCCCTGAAAACTGAACGGCGGATAAGTTCCTTCCAGCCCTACCAGCAGCGTGCCGCGCTCTTTGACTTTATTAAGCAGACCTTCATCTGCAAAACTTTTAACGCTCATGCCCGCAACCAGCGCCACGGCCATCACACCCATCAATGCCTGACGTCCCAGATGTGCTAATTTCATATTTACCCCGAATGTTGTTATGTCTGTTTGCAGTGTAGAGCCATTGTTTGTAAACACAAAAACAACTCCGCTACATCTTATTCTTATTTAATATATATCAGAAGCAGGTTGGCTGGAGGATTTCTGCACAAGTCCGGTACACGTTTGACGCTGATAGTGTTGATACTTCCGTAACGCGATGCGGTAATTGTTGGTGCTGGTGGAGGGCAGCCACGGGGCGAGGATTTCATCAAGGAAACCGTCCTGCAGCTGGTCGAGGGAAATATTTTGCTCGTGTAGATGATTCCCCAAACGGCGCAGACGAACGACATATTCACGCACCGTACCAGGGCTCATTTCAGTTTGCTCAAAAAGAAATTGCTTAAAGCCGATAATATCGAAAAAATCACTCTGCGTTTTGCAATGTAAATCACCGCAAAATCGGCACAATGCCGCCCATGATTGTTGTTCCACTTGCCAGCCATTTTCATCAAGCAGCGTGTCCAGGCGGGAAATCTCGATTTTATTCACTATTTTGCCGTCGCGAACTAAGGTAATGCGATCGAGTAATTTACGGCAATGCGCGCAATGGGTCTGGCTGTGTTTAAAGTCTTTAAGATAGCGGCTTAATGGCCGTCTTTTCAGGTGCTGCACCATCATTAAGAACTCCTGGTAGTCAAAATTAAAGTGCGGCATTTACTGACGTTATAACTTACCCAGTTTAGTGCGTAACCGTTTAATAGCCTGGCTGTGTAACTGACTGACCCGCGATTCCCCGACCTCCAGCACCGCACCAATCTCTTTGAGATTCAGCTCTTCCTGATAATAGAGGGTTAATACCAGTTTTTCGCGCTCCGGCAACGTTTCGATGGCTTCCATCACCCGCTGGCGCAGATTACTGTCCAGCAGTTGTTGTAGCGGGTTTTCTCGCTGATGATCATCAGTAACCAGTTCGATGCTATCGCCGTGCTCTTCGCGCCACTCATCGTAGGAGAAGAGCTGGCTGTTATTGGTGTCGAGCAACATTTGGCGATAATCGGCAATATCGATCCCTAAACGTTCCGCTACCTCAGTTTCCGTGGCGTTGCGGCCAAGTTCCTGCTCCAGTTGCCCTATTGCCTGTGCCACTTCACGCGCGTTGCGTCGCACGCTGCGCGGCACCCAGTCACGGCTGCGAAGTTCATCCAGCATAGCGCCACGTATACGCTGCACTGCGTAAGTTGTAAATGCCGTTCCTTGTAGGGCGTCATAGCGTTCGACGGCATTAAGTAACCCAATGCCGCCCGCCTGTAGCAGATCGTCAAGTTCCACGCTCGCGGGCAGTCGAACCTGCAGGCGCAATGCTTCGTGACGCACCAGCGGGACATAACGCTGCCACAGCGAGTGTTTATCCATTACACCTTCAGCGGTATAGAGTGAATTCACGATAAACAGCCCTGCGTTAGTTGAGTTATCGGCATGATTATCCGATTCTGCAGGGCGTTCAATTGGATGAAAAAGGGGGATAAAGTGAGGTTATTCTGAGGTTGCCCACAACAGGGGCAACTTTTCTGCCTAAATTAACAGTTGTAACAATGAAAGATCGTCGCCGAGTTTGACGCTATCTATATGTTGATGAAAGAGCTTTCCCGCTTCCTGATTATGCTGGCTAAGGGAGTGGAAGCTGTAAATAACATCAATGATATTATCTTGTTCAATTTTTCCCACCACGAGTGCCTGACCGGCAAGTAACGTTTTAAGGAAATAGAACTCCGCGACGATTAAATAAAGGTTATTCAACATGCTGCGGCCATTGTTCTGCGGAAAGGCCTGCTCCCAGAGTTTGTATTTAAAAAAGTTCTTAAATAAATGGTCATTGGTCGCCAGGTAACCGCTTGCCACATCGCGCCAGACGGACTCGATGTTTTCCATGACCTTCTCTGCCGGCACGGTGTCACCCGCAGACTCAAACTGTTGATAAAGCTGGGTAAAATAACGATTTAATACCGCACCGCCGCGGGCTGTCGCTTTCTTCGTAAAATAGCTCTGGATGAGCGAAATTAGCGCGAATTTCAGGCTGTAGTTCTGATTAAACCCGCCAAGCTCCGTCTTGATTTTACCGCTCACCAGCTCGTTAACCAGCGAGAAATAGACCGTTTCGAGCGTGCCGATATTCTCTTCGAGATTATCGAGCTTTTCAGCCACCATGAGGAATTTCACCATGGCGTAAACCTGTTCTTCAACGCTAACACCTTCAACGTTGAATATATTCTGGCAGAAGAGATTGATGACCTTGGCCTTCAAATCAATCATTGGCGCGTTATTGACGTCCTGCTGGACAATAACCGATTCCATCATCGACATAGACTCCCGATCGTTCAACAGAAGTCGGGTCACTTCCGGACACGAGAGATTGAGCGATTTTTCGATTTCATTTTTATAGACCCGGTTTGTCCGCGGGAACGTCGAACAAGTTGGGCTTAAGGCCTGGACACCCATCACGCTGTGAATAGTGCAGAGCTTTTCGGTATCCATAAACGGGCAATTTTTGCTTTCCGTATGGAAAATCACTTCGCCCCAGTGGCCATAGTGTTTTTTGGTGACTTTTATCGCCGTTTTCGCCGTCTGACGAATCGCGGCATTTTTACTGTTCAGATAGCGGTTAACGGAGGATTTATCAAATGCGATGGTCCAACCCTGACAACAATGTTCACGGCATTCCCCACCGACACATGAAAAATCTGCGACCAGTTTAGGCTGGGTAATAACGATCTGTTTCACAGGCGGATCCTCAAATAGCAGAGATAAAAAAACCCCGCCGAAGCGGGGTTTCGTGCGTAAAATTAACGCAGCAG
>SKER01002317.1_pt1 | contig 12770 bp, 12 predicted proteins | sample 4826961 | NCBI WGS metagenome assembly SKER01 (sample SAMN11008804, study PRJNA524170) | human gut metagenome | biome: Human fecal sample; material: Feces; isolation source: fecal sample from pouch patient p47 | host: Homo sapiens | place: Israel: Tel-Aviv | collected 2016-11-16
TTTGCCTGCAGTAATTCCTCTAAATAGCCATTTAGCTTAACGTTAGTGGCCATCTGCTCGTCAAGTGCGCCAAGAACAGAGACTATGGCGGTCTGCGTTCTGTAATCCGGAACGTAGACCGGGCACCGGTGAACGTGATTGCGATTTACCCCCGGCACAGCACTGGCGGTTGTGTATTCTTGCCAGGGAACCGTCTTAAGCAGATAGTAAACAAATCGAGGATTGTTCCCTTTAAAATCCGTCGAGTAGAGGGATGTGTTCAACGGCCAGCAAGACTTGTCCGAGAAAAAAACTTGACCAATCGTTCCGTAGCGTCCAGTGATAACGCAGGGCCCATTAACAGCGGCTTCGCTGTGTGTCCCAGTTTGCCCCGAGGAGGAATAAATTGGATAAGGCCCCTCAATTCTCTTGCTAGCAGGTAAATCAAAGCCTCTTTTAAGATTAACGATTTCCCCTAGGGTCGTTTGTTTCCAGCTCATTCCAAATACCTTCTATGCGAGGCTTTTACGTTGTTCTGATTCACCATAGCATAGTGCATGGTGCTTTCGATTTTCGTGTGGCCCAAGAGCTTCTGCACCTGTTCAATTGGCATCCCTTTGTCGATAGCATGTGTGGCTAACGTGCGGCGGAACTTGTGCGGATGTACCCGCGAAACACCAGCCTTCTTGCCAAGGTTTCGCAGTCGTAGCTCCATGCCACCGACGGTAACGCGACTTGCCAAGGAGTCAAGCGATACAAACAACGCGGGATCGCTGTCGGCACGAGTTTCCAGATACTCCGTGAGGTGCAACTTCGCACGAGCGTCGAAATAAACCGGCCGCTGCTTGTTGCCTTTGCCGGTGACAATACATTCACGCTCCTGCATGTTTACGTCGGCGACATCAAGCCGCACCAGTTCACCTATGCGCATGCCCGTAGAGGCGAGCAAATCAACAAGTGCCAAATCCCGCTTGTTTTTGCAAGCATCACGTAAGGCTTCCAGCTCTTCGTCCGTCAACGTTTCTTTGGCAACCTGCGCCGTCTTAACGCGATGTATTCGCCGAACCGGACTCTTGACGATGTAGTCCTCGTCTTCCAGCCATGAAAAGAAGCTGGACATGATACGCCTGATGTTGTCGATGGTTACTTTGCCGGCACGGCGCGTGATTTCGTAGTCATTAAGGTATTGCCGCAGGTCGTCGCTTTCGATTGCGCCAATAGGTTTAGCAATCGTAGCCAATACGCGTGCAAGTGTGTCCTCGTAATACTGAAGAGTCTTAGGCGAACATCCTTCGACTCCTTTAGCCGTCAAAAACGCTTGCAACAACGTTTCGTTTGCCTCATGCTGCTTAGGTTCAAACGCGCGTTTCAATACGACTTTGAGCCGCTTTAGCTGGCTCGCTTTCAAAATTGGCTGCATCTCTGCAAGTACTGAGTTGACGACGGTTTCCATGGGGCTCCTCACTGCTGTTAGAATGGGCAATCAATTTCGACTAGGATTTCATTTCATTGCAAAAAAATGCAGAGGGTGAGGCTCGTGGATTCGAATTGGGAAGTTGTCGCATCATGCGCGTCTGCTGGCGCAGCTATTGTCGCCCTGTTTATTTCATTGAGACAGAGCCGAATGGCAAACCGGCAGAGCCTCTTCAATCGGCGTCTGAACATCTGGATTACCGTTGAGAAGCTAATGGGGCTTTATCGGGAGAATTCTAAACTACTGAAACAAGGCGATAAACCTCAACTTGCCATCTCATTGAACTTCGCATGGCTAACTAATACGACCCTCCTTCAAGAAATCACGCCCGCTATCTCACACGCGCTCGATAAAGAGTGGCAGCTGGTATTCCATCTTAAGCTTGACGAAATGAGATCGTTGTCAAAGGAAGCGGCTTTTGTGTTTAAGGGCAAGCCTAATAAGGCGATTGCCGATTTTATTAACGCTTACCAGGCTTTGCTGATGACTATGTACCAGTATCAGATCGTGCTTAACGAGATGAATTCCGGCATCGAGAAGTTTCACTGGACCCTCGAAGACGCCATCGAGGGCGTTGGCGAAAAAAGCTACAGGATGACTCTGCATGATGCCGAGAACCATCTTGCCGCAATGTATGAGAAGCTCAACAATAGCTGGATGCTTGGAAGAATAGAACGTCAAATTCGACTCGACAGCACCCTCTCTAATTTCCTAAACACCTTCCGCTAAATGGCTATTTAGCTGCGTAAGGTTGATCTTTGAGACATCGATTTCGCCTGACATAAGTTTGGGCAGAAGAGCATCTCGCAAAGATGCCAGCTTGTTGTTCTCTCGGTACGAATTCTGAATCCAGTCGATGAGTGGTGCAAGCTGCTTAGAAAAGCGGTCGAGCTGTCTTTCTTCTGGTATCAGAACAGGATACGTCTCAAATGAGTTTTCCCATACCGCATAGGGCATCGTGGACCCTTTCGATCGAACATTCGCGTACTCGATCGCCTCTGGCTGAAAACAAGTTAGGAGTGCGTATTCACGAAGAGAACTTGAGCGAGGTCTTAATACAAAACATGTGTTGCGCGTAATGCCTTCGCATGGGGCTAAAACAACCCTGTGAAAGTAAACGCGCATGGCACCGATAACGATATCGTCACGGCGAAAGAGCTGGAGACTGCTCTTCGCCTCTTCGTTTGCTTTAAATTCGGTGACACCGATATGCTTTATTGGCATGACATCGATTGGCATATATGGCAGCTCAGGGTGCTTTCCGACTCTTGCACTATCTTTTTGAAGCTCAACGAGATCGGCAAGAGTACCCATACGCCCATCCGCACTGGCGGCAAACTTTTTGTACAGCGCAGAAGCAAGTTCTTCTAAATAGCCATTTAGCAAAGTACTTTATGTTCACCATGGCTAGTCTCAGCATATGCTGATAAGGACAATTACCTGGATGATTCCCTCTGCCCCGTAAAATTCGTCCGCGCTCCCTATAGCACCCACGGTTTTTTATCGCCAACACCCGTAACAACCCCTCGTGACTTGATATCGAGAACGACACTAACGCCTATCACAGCGCCACTGATAGAATTGAAAAAGGTTTGAAGGCACGTTTCAGCGCGATCTCGTTAATGCAAACGACAAACAATACCTAGCCAACAAGCAATTCCCCAAAGGAGGAATCTGCCAATGATATCCATTGAGGAGTTCGAAGAGATTTACAACTTGATTCCTGGCGAGCCCGAGTTCGAGCTTTGGTTCGACGAAGACGGCCCCAGCTATATGATCATCAAGTATGCCGATTGCGCTACTTTCCAGCGTTGCGGTAACGGGCCCCACAGCAGTGGTGAGTTCGAATGCCCAAGCCTAGACGCACTTCTTGGCGCCGATCTCCTCGACGGATTGAATCTTCGCAGGGACTGGAGTCGTATTCAAGGCATCATCGCATCGGGCAGCTGGCGCCTTAACGACCCGAACGACCTTCAGCACCTGAAGCAGCATTATCACCGCAACTAAAGCTCGCGTGCCATATCCGACCACCATGCGAGTGAAAGCTATGCATCTCCTCGCAAGCGCGACAGAAGACCGGCTGATCGTCTAAGACCGAACCCCACTACTAACCCCAAGAAGCCCCGAGCAGCACCGCAAGCGCTATCCGGGCAAGCACACATTCGCCCGCCACTGGCCGCCCCCCCAAAAAATCCCCCGGCCGCGCCACACAGCGCTGCCGGGGGAAACCCTACAGCAAGCAACCTCTACCCCGACCCGGGACGCCCTTACTCGCCGTCCTCATACACCACGTTGCCGGCGCAGATGGTGAACTTCACCTTCCCGTAAAGGTCCTCCCCCGCAAACGGGGTGTTCGCCGCCTTCGAGACGAACTTCGGGCCCACGTGCCAGCGTTCGCCTTCGTTGAAGATCACCAGGTCGGCGTCGGCGCCTTCCGCAATTGCGCCCTTGTCCAGCTTATAGAGTTTCGCCGGGTTCAGACTCATCTTCTCGATCAGCTGCATGAGCGTCAGGTGCCCCTTGCGCACAAGATTCGTGATGCCCAGGGCAAGCGCGGTCTCCAGCCCGATGATGCCGCTGGGCGCCTCGGCGAACGGCTTGGCCTTCTCCTCGGCGGAATGCGGCGCGTGGTCGGTGGCGATGATGTCGATCGCTCCGTCCTTCAAGCCCTCGATGATGGCGTAGCGGTCCGCCTGCGTTCGCAGCGGCGGGTTCATCTTCGCCATCGTGCCCTTCTCCAGCACGGCGTCCTCGGTCAGCGAGAAATGGTGCGGCGTGGCCTCGGCCGTCACGTGCGCGCCCATCTCCTTCGCCAGGCGCACCAGCTGCACGGAGTTCGCCGAGCTGATGTGCTGGATGTTCACCCGCGCGCCCGTGTGCAGCGCCAACATGCAGTCGCGCGCCACCAGCACGTCCTCAGCCAGCGCGGGCGCGCCGCCCAGCCCCAGCGCCTTCGACACGGCACCCTGGTTCACGCCCGGCGACTCGATGAACGCGCGGTCCTCCTCATGGAACGAAAGCGGCAGGTCGAGCTTCGCCGCACGCTCCATCGCGCACTTGACCAGGGCCTCGTCCATCAGCGGGATGCCGTCGTCGGTGAATCCCGCGACCCCGTGGGCGGCAAGCTCCTCCATGTCAACCAGCTCAACGCCCTGCATGCCGCGGCTGATGGTCGCGCACGTCAGCACGTTGATGCCGCAACGCGCCCCGCGCTCGAGCACGTAGCCGAGCGTCTCAACGTTGTCCACGGGCGGCTTCGTGTTCGCCATGCACACCACGCTGGTGAACCCGCCCGCCGCGGCAGACGCGGCTCCGCTTTCGATATCCTCTTTGTACGTGAAGCCCGGATCGCGGAAGTGCACGTGCACGTCCACCAGCCCCGGAGCCACCACGCAGCCCTTCGCCTCGATGATGCGCTCATAGTCCTCCGAGCGCTGGTACTTGCCGATCTTCGCTATCTTGCCGCCGTCTATCACCAGGTCGAGCACATCGTCGATGCCGCGCGCAGGGTCGATGACGCGGCCGTCTTTCACCAGGATCATAGCGCCTCTTCCTTCAAATGCTCGTACATCACCATCGCGCCGTCGAGAATCGATTCGATGGTGGCGAACTCCTTCTTGTTGTGGCTGATGCCCTTCGCGCACGGGATGAACACCATGCCCGTGTCGCAGATGTGCGCGAACGACATGGCGTCGTGACCTGCGCCGCTGATCATCAGGCGATGCGGGATGCGCAGGCGTTTCGCCGCGTCGAGCAGCTTCTGCTGCGTCTCGAACGACATCTCGATCGGCGGGATGTCGGAGGTTTTCTCGCGGAAGTACTTGAGGCGGCGCTTCTCGCAGATGCGCGTGCACGCGGCCTTCAGGCGCGCCTCCATGCGGTCAAGGCTGGCCACGTCGATGCCGCGCATGTCGATGCCCAGCTCCACCTCGCCGGGGATGACGTTGAGCGCGTTGGGATGGTTCGTTACGACGCCCACCGTGGCCACGGACTGGTGCATGGCCTCGGACTTGCCGATCTCCTCGACTTCCAAAATGATCTCGGCCGCCGCCGCGAGCGCGTCGGAGCGCATGCCCATGGGCGTAGCACCCGAATGCTCCGCGTTGCCGTGCACGTGCACCTTGAAGCGGCGCGGGCCGGCGATGGTGCTCACGATGCCCACGGCGTCGCCGTATTCCTCCAGGACCTTGCCTTGCTCGATGTGCAGCTCAAGGTACTCGCGGATGCCCTGGATGCGATCGGGCGTCAGGCTGTAACCCTTGCGGTCGAACACCTCGTGCAGCGTCTCGCCCTGCTTGTTCACGGCCTCGCCCACGTCGTGCTTGTAGATCTCCTTGGTGATAAGGCCGCTGCCAATGGTGCTCCTGCCGAAATTGCTGGACTCCTCGCAGCGCATGGCGCCCACGCGGATGGGTAGGTCAACGCCGTCGCGTTCGGCCCAGCCCATCACCAGCAGCCCGGCGATGATGCCCGCGACGCCGTCGTAGCGCCCGCCTTCGATCACCGAATCCAGGTGCGAACCGACCAGCCAATAGGGCTCGTCCATGCTGTACCGCTGACGGTACAGGTAGGTGTTGCCCACCTGGTCGGCGAAGTGGCCGTAGCCCTTCTCCTCACCGAGCGCGCACAAGGCCCGGTGCATCTCGTCCTCCACCTCGGTGTAGCCGAGCCGGGTCACGCCGCCCGACTCGCAGCTGCCGATGCCGTAGAACCGGTCGAAAAGGTATTCTGCATACTCAACGTCTTCGATAGCGTGCCGCATAGCTTCTCCTTTCGCATATCGGCATAGTAATCCAACACGCCGCACCAGCCCCCAACTACCACCGAAACCGCACTTCACAGGCAGAAAGCGCAGTTTATGCGCCGCGATAGGCCCACGCAACCGACGCTCTCCCGGCCGTTGTATTTCAGGAACGTAAATTCTGCAATAAACCCTTGCAAATACTCGATATGAGAGTATTTTCATTGAAAGTTTGACCACTTGCGGAATGGGATGGAAATCACTATGCCACACAAAGAAAAAGCTTCCGAGATGAAGCACTACGCCGGCAAAGCCGTGTTCTCCGCGGCTATCGGCCACGCGCTCGACGGCCTGGACCTCATGATCTTGAGCTTCGCGCTCTCCGGCATCATCGCCACCTTCGGCGTTGACAACGCCACCGCCGGCTCGCTCACGTCCATCACGCTGGCGGGCGCCTTCCTAGGCGGCCTGGTCTTCGGCACGCTGGCCGACAAGCTCGGCCGCATCAGGGTGCTCACCTACTCGGTCATCTTCTTCGGCGTGTTCACCCTGTGCTCGGCCTTCGCCCCCAACTTCGAGCTGATGGCGCTGTTCCGCTTCCTGGCGGGCCTGGGCATCGGCGCCGAGTTCGGCCTGGGCATGGCCATCGCCTCCGAGGTTTCCAGCCCCGCTAATCGCGCGAAGGCCACTTCCGCCGTCGGCCTGGGCTTCCAGGTAGGCGTGCTGGTCGCCTCGCTTGCCTCCGCGCCCATCATCGCCGCGTTCGGCTGGCGCGGCCTGTTCGCGGTCGGCGTCGTTCCCGCCATCATCGCCATCATCATCCGCGCGTTCGTTCCCGAGCCGCCCATCTTCGAAGAGCACAAGGCCTCCGGCAAAAAGCACGGCAACCTGACCAGCCTGTTCAATTCGCCCACGCGCATCAAGTACTCCGTGATCATCATCATCCTGTGCACCGTGCAGAACGCCGGCTACTTCGGCATCATGACCTGGCTGCCGAAGTATCTCAACGGCGAGCTTGGCCTGAGCCTGACCTCCACCGGCATGTGGACCGCCGTCACCGTCATCGGCATGATGATCGGCATCTCGGTGTTCGGCTTGCTGGCCGACAAGGCCGGCCGTCGCCCCGCGTTCTGGACCTTCCAGATCGGCGCCGCCGTCATGATCATCATCTACAGCCACCTGACCGACCCCACGGCGCTGCTGTTCGGCGGCTTCTTCATGGGCATGTTCGCTAACGGCATGATCGGCGGCTACGGCACGCTAATCGCCGAGCTGTTCCCCACCGAGGTGCGCGGCACGGCGCAGACCGCGCTGTACAACGCCGGCCGCTTCATCGGCGGCGCGTCGGCCCCGGTTGTCATCCCGATCATCGCCGCCGGCCACGGCTTCGGCTTCGCCATCGGCTGCGTGGCCTGCATCTACGTGGTTGCGTTCATCGCCATGTTCTTCCTGCCCGAGAAGAAGGGCTCCGACCTGGAGTAACGGGCTGCGTAGGCACGCTGGGCGCAACCCAGGCCTGCAAGGGCCGGTGATAGCCCAGGTTGCAAGCGCCGAGTGCGCTATTGTCAGTTCGACCGCGCTTGCAAGTTTGCAAAGGCGTCGTCCCTGCAAGGGGGCGGCGTCTTTTTGTTTCGGCCAGGGTTTTCCGCTGCTGCTGCGCAACCACCGTTCCCAGCGCTATATGCGGGCCCAAGCAGCAAAAAAGCCCCTGCGCAGCACACGCAGGGGCTTTCAGCTACCTGTTTAAGAAAGCGGTGGGTTACAGACGAACCACGTTGCTTGCCTGGAGCTTGCCGTTCTGACCAGTGGTCACGTCGAAGGAAACAGCCTGGCCCTCGTCGAGGGTCTTGAAGCCGTCCATCTTGATCTCAGAGAAATGCACGAACAGGTCCTCGCCGTCGTTCTGAGAGATGAAGCCGTAACCCTTCTCGGGGTTAAACCACTTAACAGTACCTTCCGCCATTTTAAATCCTCTTTTCTCTCCCGCGCTACCGCGCGGGGGTAACACTGCGCGTTGCATGGCGGCAACACTCGCCCTCACCTCGAGAGCACGCGTTCCATCATACGCTAACCGCCAAGGAAAACGTCCGGGAATCTGGCAGGGCAGGAAGATTTAACGTTGGGTTGTCAATGTGGCCGCGATTAGCTGCCGGGCAGGAGAGGCGACCCGAACGGGAGCGACAATCAAACGGCATGCCGATTAAACCTAATCCCCTTTTTCGTGAGTTGCTGCCAAAAAATGCTCGAGTGTATGTTCTCGCAGTGCATTTGGGGCATGAACGGGCAATATCGCGTAACGAACGCACGCTTTTGCGCCTTCTTAGCAGAGCAACGAAGCGATTACCATCTTGCGCGCCCGTCTTTACACGCACTCGCACGTTTTTTGACAGCTTCTGGCAGGAACCCTCCCGAAAACGGTTCGGCACTGCGAGCAAAAGCGCCAACCGGGCCTGTCGGCGAGTAAACCGGCGAGCTGCCCGCTGACATGCAACATGCCAAACGATCCGCTGCCGACGTTATTTCGCGCGCAGCTCCCAGAAGACTACGACGCTATCTCGCGCGCAGCTCCCAAAACGCTACGGCACTGGCGGCGGCGACGTTGAGGCTGTCCACACCGTGCGCCATGGGAATCTTCACTGTGTAGTCGCAGGCGGCGATGGTCGAGGGGAACAGGCCCGCCCCCTCTGTGCCGAGCACCATAGCTAAGCGCTCGCACTCGGCAAGCCGTGGGTCGCCCAGCGCAAGCGACCGGTCCTCGAGCGCGAGCGCCGCTACCTTGAACCCGGCCGCATGCAGCAGCGGGACGCCCTCGGCGGCCCATTGGCGCTGCGCGCCGATGCGCGTCCACGGCACCTGCAGCACCGTGCCCTGGCTCATACGGCTGGCGCGGCGGAACAGCGGGTCGTGGCATGAGGGCGTGACCAGCACGGCATCGATGCCGAACGCGTGCGCCGCGCGGAACGCGCTGCCGATGTTGGCATAGTTGCCCACATCCTCGAGCACGGCGATGCGACGGGCGCTGGCAAGCAGCTGTGCGGGATCGGGCAGCGCGGGGCGCTCGAACGCGGCCACGGGGCCGCGCACGATCTTGTAGCCGGTGACCTGGGAGAACAGGGAATCGGGGACGCGCAGCGCCGGGCAGTCGGGGTGTTGCGCGAGCAGCTTGCGAGCAAGCGGCGCGGCGTCATCGGCCCAGGACTCGCTTACCAGAAAGGAGCGCGGGCGAACGCCGGCCTCGATGGCTGCCGCGATGACCGCGCGCGACTCCGCCATGAACAAACCGGCGGACGCGTCGGGCCAAGCAGCCAAATCGGCATCGCGCACACGAGCATACGGCGCCAAACGCGCATCGCTTGCGCTGGTAAGGTGTTCATACGGCATAGAGTTGTCCTTTCTTTGCCAGACATTTGCGGCAAGGCCATCGCATCGCCCGCAAAGGTCGATCGGTCGAACGGATCGGCAAGTCGTGAGGCCCACGCGGATCGGGGCTGGCGCTGCGGCGAGCCTATTGTTGCAGCAGAGTTCGACTGGTTTGCGCGATTCGTTCGCGTAGTTCGGCCGGGTCGTCGCCTCGCAAAACCGCAAGCTGGGTCAGCGTTTCCTCGAGCAGTTTGCGCACTCGGGCGGCACTCCACGGCGCGCCCGCGGACGCCGGCTCATCGGTCTCCAGCAGCAACCGGTCGGCCGGAATGGCCTGCGCGTAGGCTCGTCCGCGTTTCGATTGCAGCATGCGCGGGTTCACGCTGAAGTAGCAGCCCACCCGCCGAGCGCGCGTGAGCTGGTCGGACGTGCCGGAAAACCAATGGATGATGCAGGCGTTGCCCACCATGGCACCAAGCGCACTCGCACGTTCAAGCTCATCAATCACCTGGTCAACCGCGTGCACAGCATGCACGGACAGCACCTTGCCGCCCGTTCGAGCGCACGCATGAGCGACACACGCCAGCGCATCAAGCTGCGCCTTGCGCGTATCGGCATGACGCGGCGAAAAGTCCAAACCCACTTCGCCAACGAACCGGGTACGCGCAACAAGACCGTACAAGCGATCCCAATTAGCAGCGACGTCGTATTCGCCAACCCACCAGGGATGCAGGCCCGCACCCGTGCGCACGTTGCCCGTGCCGGCAAGCGCAACCCGCTGCTCGGCGAACTCCGCCGGCGTCACCGTATTCGAGAACGCACCCACGCCAGCGGCCGCAAGAGCCCGCGCCGCCTGTACCGCATTTTCGCAAAACCCCAGGTGACAATGCATGTCGAAATAAGCGGGCTCGTCCATGCTCATGCGCCCCCGACAACCATGCGCACCACCTTGGTGGACAAGTCATAGCGCCGCTTCACGTCAGCGAGCTTCGCAAAATGCGCCGTGCCCGTATGCGCTTGCTGCGCCTCGCTGCTCGACCAACGCTCCAACAAAAGCACCTGATCGGGCGCATCGACCGGCAGCAAGTACTCATACTGCAAACAGCCTTGCTCCGCGCGACTCGATTCCGCCATGCGCAGCTGAGCCAAATCGCGCAAAAGGTCATCGCGTTCGCCCACCCTTACCGTATAGCGAACCTGAAAGAACACCTCGTCGTTCATGAAAACCTCCCCGTAGCCCTTACGCCTCGGGCACTTGGGCTATCTCGCAGAGCACCTTGCCTGCCAGCATCTGGCCGAAAATCGGCGGCATGAACGATGCCGTGCCCAGGTTGGTGCGCTCACGACGCTCGGCGCCTTCCACGGCGGGGCGCTTCACCGGCTCCTCGCACGAGTACAGCACGCGCAGGCGGCTGATGCCGCGCTTGCGACACTCCTTGCGCATGACGCGCGCAAGCGGGTCGTTGCGCGTTTCGGAGACGTCGGCGAAGCGCAGGCACTCGGGGTGCAGCTTGTTGGCACCGCCCATGCTGGAGATAAGCGGCATCCCCGTGCGGTCGGCGTACTCGGCGATGGCCAGTTTTGCGGAAACGGAGTCGATGGCGTCGATGAGCATATCGACTTTCCCCAGGTAGCGGTCGAGCAGCGGCGCCACGTCGTCGGCGCGCAGGAACATATCGAGCGCCTCCACCTGGCAGTCGGGGTTGATGTCGTGCGCCATGTTGCGCACCACCTCGTGCTTTTTGCGCCCGAGCGTGCTGTGGAACGCGATGGCCTGGCGGTTGATGTTGGACAGCCCGACGATGTCGTGGTCGATGACGATCAGATGCCCCACGCCGCCGCGCGCAAGCGCCTCCACGCAGTTCGAGCCCACGCCGCCCAGGCCGATGACCATGACGGTGGCGGCCTCCACGCGGTCGAGGCCGGCGCTGGTCATGATGACCTCGAGCTTCTCGGTGGGCGTGCCGCGGCGCGTGCGGACGCGCAGCGACTCGGCGATCTCCTCGCGCGTACGCGGCGGCGCAGCCGCAATAGTCGCATTCTTGCTGTTCACGTTCTCTGCCATGCCGTCCCTTTCGCGCGCGCCGCAAAAGCGGCGGTTTCGTGTTTCGCGTTCATCCTAGCATCACGGATGCGCGCAACCCTACAGCAGCAGGCATCATCACGGAAGAAGGGGAAGCGAACGCAAAAGCCCGATGTTCGTACAACCCGCAAACTAGGCGGGGGCAAAAGCCCAGCACTCGCGTGAGCCTGCAAGTCGGGCGAACGCAAAAGCGGGGCGGGCGCGATCGTTGCGCCCGTCCCGCTTACCTGTTACGAAGCCGTGGTGGAGCTTGTGGACCCGCTGGTCGAGGAACCCGACGAGGAACCGCCCGTGGACCCCGTGGAGCCGTTGTTCGACGAGGAGCTTCCCGTCCCTGCGGAGCCGCTGTTCGAGGAACCGCTCGACGAGCTGCCGGTGCCGCTCGCGCTACCGCTGGCGGAGCCGCCGGTTTGCGAACCGGATGTGCCGCCGGAACCGGTCGAGCCGCCGGTGGTGGAACCCGTCGAGCTGCCGGTGCCGCTCGCGCTGCCCGACTCCGTGCCGCTGGTCGAGGACCCGCTAGCGCTGCCGGACCCGGAAGCCGAGCTATCCGACGACGCGGTCCCGTCCTGATGCACCGGTGCGGCGGAATCCTTCGTGGCGGCGCCTTGCTGATCCTGCGTTGCGGGCTGCTGGGATTTGCCGCTCTGCTTGCCCTTTGTGGTCGAACCGTCGTCGGTTTGCGACGTCGAGGTGCCGGTGAACAGCGGCTCAGTCTTGGTACCCACGCCTTCGCCCGCCGTCACCAAATTGATGATGCCTGCGGAAATGGCCACCGCAGCCAAGGCCGATACCACCGACACCGCTATCACACCGCGCTGCATGCGCTGGCGGCGCAAATGCTCGGCACGGCCGCGCCGCACGCCCGTCTCGCCGCTTTCGCGCAGGTCGCGGACGCTGCGGGTGGGGGTTGCGGAAGCAGCCAGGTCGTCGGTTGCGGCAGAATCGCCGGACGCCGCCGCGGCGCCGGACGCGGGCATCGCGCCCATCACGCGCGTCGCAGAGGAGCCGCCCACGACTTCCGGCATCGCGCGGGTTTCGCCCGCGACTGCGCCGGCGCCCGCCTCATCGAGCGGGTTCAGCTCGCGCAGCTTGTCGGCGGAAGCCTGCAGAAACTGCTTGTACACCTGCGA
>SKER01002322.1_pt1 | contig 12755 bp, 14 predicted proteins | sample 4826961 | NCBI WGS metagenome assembly SKER01 (sample SAMN11008804, study PRJNA524170) | human gut metagenome | biome: Human fecal sample; material: Feces; isolation source: fecal sample from pouch patient p47 | host: Homo sapiens | place: Israel: Tel-Aviv | collected 2016-11-16
CTGAATCTGAAATGTTTCACCGTCATCAATACCTTCAGTAACCACACGATAGTCTGTATCTTTTTGAAGCGTCATGCTTCCTATCTTAACTTTTACACTGTCTGGAACAAAAGTAAGTGCACTGTTCATTTTATCGTGGACTGCATAATAATACGTATCATAACCGTTCATATCAGGTACATATGAATTATACCGGTAGGGAACTGTCTGCCCTATTTCAAAGTCGGCCACATCATTCCATCCATCACTGTTTATCCCGATATTTTTTCTATTGTCATCTTCCTGGATCTGTTTCTGAATAACCGGGAAATCCGACTTTATATCGACTGTCATATATGGATTAGCAGTGTTTACCATACAAAGCGATGCTGCACTGTGTGTACCCTCAACATTTGTGACTTCGTCAATGAGATACCATCCATAATCGACATCCAGGGTATAGCTTTCTTCAGTGCCTTCTGGAACCGTTACAATCTGCGTAGGTTTATTTCCAAGTCTTACTATTTCATTTCTCAGACTTTCTACAAAATACCTGAAATCAGAATATACTGTTTCATTTTTCTGATTATGATTTACATCATTTGTTACCAGATTATTATTCATAGACTGAATACAATCGATAATTGCATACTCACTGTCTTTCTTTGTTGCATTCTTAAGTGCCTGAACATACAAAGGATTAATTGTATAATTGATACTTTCCATCCCGTCACTGTTTAGAGCATCAAAGACCTTATACACATTAAACTTCTTTCCTGCAAGTGACTGCACATTGCCGTTATCTCCGGTATGAGCATTTATAGTTATATGTCCCTGCTGTGCAGCACTGACTTTTGAAAAAATATCACCGCTGCCGTTATATACGGATACTGCTGCAGCTGCACTGCTCAATGAAAGAATGCACGCAAGTGCTGCCGTTACTATTTTTCTTAAATTAATCTTCATAATTTTTCTTCTCCCTTTTTTTCTTAATAATATATAAGCATATACAGACCCCTGCTCCAGTCACGATCAGCATCATAGAACTTCCTGTTCCCGGCAGAAGTGACCCGCGCCTGTTTATCACTGTCATACTTCCGGTATACAGTCCGTTTTCTACTGTAAGACTGTTATTTTCATCATCTGTTTTCACAGCTTCATCGTTTATATAAAAACTGAATTTCCCATCCTCGCTTCTTAATGAAACCTTTAAAGGAGCTTCAATTTTTCTGTATCCCGCAGGCGCCTTTGTCTCAAGAAGGTAATACTCTCCTGCTACTATTCGGTCAAAATTTACTCTTCCCTCCTTATCTGTTGTCCCCTTTCCAATCGGATCGGTACAGTCTTTATCACTGTATAAAGTGAATTCTGCATCTTCCAGTGTTTTGCCGGCATCATTCTTTTTAACAAGTCTTAAATTCCACAGGTTGATCTCGTTTTTAACAGTAACTGTCAAATCACCATTTTCATCAATAAAAAAAGCACCGCTGTTTTCGGTACCGTTCATATCTGAAACCGATGCATTTCCAAGACTGTCGATTTCAAAATAATATTTAGTTTCATTCAGCTTATAACCTTCAGGAGCCTTTACTTCACAAATATAATACAGCGACGGCTTCAGTCTGCTCAATTCTGCTTCTCCGTTTTTATTACTTACCAGGCTTCCTGCCGTTTTATCGGCAGTAACATCATAAATTTCAAACTTCGCATCTTTAAGCGCTTCGCCTGTATCTTTATCGACTTTTTTTATTTTGAAGCGGTTTGGACGGTCTGTAACATTCAGTTCGCTGCTCACTATATCAGCAGAATTGTTTTCTGCAGTCAGATTGAACTCAATATCTTTGCCGGTATGATATCCATCAGGCGGCTTCACCTCACTAAGAATATACTGTCCCAGATGAAGACCATTTAACTCTCCATACCCGTTTTCATCTGTTGTAAGTGTTCCTGCCAGATCTCCCGCTTTATTTATAACAGTTCCCTGAGGAGAGAGAATATCATTTTTTGCAGTAATATTATAAACTGCACCCCTCAGTTTTTTTCCTGTCTCCTCATCACTTTTGACAACCGAGACTTTACCCATAATACGGTTGTTAACTGCATTCATTACAGGCGCTTCCGGGGTGTAGGACGTTGTAAAACTTACCTTGTTTTCCTGACTTGCAGTATTGTAGTAAGCATGAATATAGTACTCGCCGTCTTCCGGCATCTGTTTCCATGCCCGCCATACTCCATCACTATTCTTAGAAAGTTCGACCCATTGAATATCATCTTGATCGCCTGCCACAGACCATGTCGGGAACTTTACAAGCGTTACTGCTTCAGGAACTCCAGACACTTCAAATAAAATATTATGCCTATCCATCAGCATTGACGAAAATTTAACAGTTACTTCCTGCCCTTCCATCTGAGCATTGAATACCTTCCTTTCCTCAGCATCATAGAGACTGAATTCCTTGATATAACGGCTCGATTCACTGTAACCATCTGGTACAGTTTCTTCTATCCTGAATTTTCCTTCATTTGTATCAGTATGCTGAAGCATACCGCTTTTATATACCTGATTCTGTGCGTCATAGTTCAGAGAAGCAAACCGTTCAAATGTATTTGAATTTTTATTCCACTGCTTCAACTCAAATCCTGCATTAGCCACATTTTCTCCAAAATTATCACTTTTGCTTATTTGTATTTCAGTTCCATGAATCCACTTTACCTGAGTATATAATTTCATAACATCTGGATCCCATACCCACGTTCCTTCAGTCTGATTAGAACCCGAACCAGTTTTTATTGCTAAAGCTGTAAATCTGCCACACTGACTCCCGGTTACGTTAGTCAAAGGCATATCCGATGATCCGTTCAAAGGGGCAGTAAAATAAAAACTCTGTCCTCCATATACAACTGCCGTACCGCCAGTCTGCGTTGCTGTTGTTCCTGCAATATGTATAGTAACATCACTGTTAAGAGGTATATTGACCGTTGCACCATTTCCTGCATCAAATTTAACAGTATTTGTAATTTGAATATTATTTGCTATATCTAAACTAGCAGAAAAGCTTGCTTCACTACCATCCGAAGCTGAACTAGGATTAAATTTTGCATATCCAGGTTCCGGCAAAGCGACTATCCTTCTGCAGATATTCATTATGTTAGTGCCATATGTTCCTCCAAAGGCAGCATTGAATCCTGACTCACTGAATCCATTCCAGTCCCCGCTGTAGGCACCGCTCAAAAATATATGTGTCAGCAAATATTTAACATCATCATTAGTAAGATAACTGTCATTAGGACATATTGCTGCTTTTAAATCATATCCTGGAGCAAATTCTCCTGTAGCACCGGGTCCTCCAAAACCATAGTACATAAGTTTTCTTACAGCTTCGTTATTTTCAATAACCTCGGCAACATACTGCCCGTTTTGCGGAGTATTCTTACTTGATTCAAGACAGTATGCCCACTGTCCGTTATATTTTGTCGAATATGTACTCCATCCCTTCAAGCCTGGTACTTTTCTTGCCCACCATTCCGGATAGCGAATATTTTTTACTCTGGTAAATTCGTGCGGTATGCTGCTGTCCCATGCCTTTACACTGATCTGATTACTAAACGACAGGGAAAGCATCGTCAGGAGCACCATTACAGTTTTGCACATTACAGAAAACATTGATTTTTTCTTCATAAATACGCTTATCCTTTACTATATTTGCCTTTTATCGTCGTGCTTAGGACTATTTATTATGATGCAAGTTTAAAACATCATTTTACTTCTCTGATATAGGTTTTACATTCAAACACATTGAATAACCACTCAAATAAAAAAGACAATCTTTCGATTGCCTTACTTATGGTTTGAATATCCATTTTAATTTATACATATTTAAAACTACTTTTCATACCCACCATAGCTATATCTTCTATGTTCACCCATTGAATTGCCTGTACAGCTATAGTCGCTTTCTAATTTATTGATTGCATCTCTTGATGAAACAGTTGACTCTACCCTAAAACCACAGTGTTTGCATTCAGCCCAGTAAACCCATACTTTCGGCGGTTGAACCGGTTTATTTTCACTGCTTCCACCTGTGCTTCCGCCCGTTGATCCTCCAGTATTTCCGCCTGATGACGAACCACCTGAGCTTGAACCACCGCTATTTCCTCCGGTTGATCCTCCACCTGAAGGCTTATTACTACCGCCTGTGTTTCCTCCAGTCGTTCCGCTGTTCCCTCCTGCTGTTCCTGACGAATTAGAAGAACCTGTTCCGCCTGACGATCCTGAACCGCCGCTTACTACCTTATTCCCTCCGGCATCTGTTTTCTTCTTAACTGTATTCTTTATACTCTTTGTCCCATCTGGATTAGTAACATCTTCCTGTACTACCACCTCATCAGAAGCTACTGCAAGCGGTGCAGTAACAGTTACTTTTATATCTTTTTCAGTTTTGTTTTCATATTTGTCCTGAATAGACGCTTTTAATGTATATTCACCTGGCACATTTGCATCTATACCTGAAAGATCAAATGTATAATCACTTATTTCAGAAAAATCAGTAACTGGCAACAGTGATTTAAAATCAAAAGTATTTAAATCTGTTCCCTGCAGGATTTCTATGTTTTCAGGCGCTGTCACTTCAGGGGCTTTAGTATCTTTTACCTCTACCTTCTGTTTAAAAGTATCCCCGTAATATTTTAACTCAATGGTATATTTTCCAACAGCCGGATATTCTTTTTCTTCTACACCTGTGACATTGCCTGCTTCATCCTTGATTTCAACCTTTTCATTTTTTAAATCCGAAGTAATTTTTGTGTTATGCTGCAGAGTATGAACATCTTCTTTATCAAGCCCATTCGTTTTGACCAGATTTTCAAATTTTAGTTCATATTTTTCACCATATTCAACAGTAATCGTCTTACTGTTCTTTAATAAAAGCTCCGGCGCTGTATCTCTAAGTGACCAGTAAGTACCACCCCCAACAGCCGCAATAATAACCGCTGCAGTTACACCTGCAGCAATTTTTTTATTTTTTGTATCCAAGTATTTTTCAATAACCTTCATTTTACCTCATTCTCCTTATCCCTAATTTTATTATATATATCTATTTATTTTTTTTCAATCTGCTTAGACAATATAGAAACTCTAATACCTCTATATTATTTGATTTCAATACTATGAATTTTTAGAAAATAATAATTATTAGCTGTATATATCAATCCGCCGAGATGGGGAGTTCTCTACTGTTTATTTACAGGCGGATTAATTACAACAAAAAATGTACCAGTGACTGGTACATTACTTCATATATTCTGTTTAGGAACATCTCTGTTTCCTATATACTTCTGTATGATACCATATTATCACTTTTTTGCTCCACCGTCAACGACAACTTTCCGACACCATTTCCGCCAACTTTCCGACACTGTTTCCGCCAAACGGTTATTATTTTCATAAATTTTATCATTATATTAGTTATTTACCTAAATTTTTTCTCATTTTATAAATTTATACCAATGAATTTTCACCCCTTGACAAGCTTATTTTTTTGAAATTTTATATATATATTTTTCTTATTAAAATCCGTTTTTTTAGGTTTTTAAAGTTTTTTTGCGATAAATTTTTTATTTCGCAAAATTTTTATCTGTTTAAACGTACTGCTGTCTTTTCAAATACACATCCTGAGTATAATAGTTTTTTGTATATTTGTCGTAATGATACAGTACCAGTTTTATGTCATACAGGCTGCAGAAATTTATCACTTCTACAAGCGCCACTGTCAGTCCTGTTACATAGACATCCAGCTCGATATCTCTATATTCACGAACCCCATGTCTCTTCATTAATGCATCGACTGCCTTTTTAATTGACATTTGCATATAGTACATATTTTTAACATCTCTAAGTTCTCTATTAAAAATACATCCTTCTATATCTTCAAATTTATGTCTTCCTTTAAACAGCTCAACAACTATTCTTTCCATTCCTGTCACCTCACCTTTAACATTTGTACCAGTCACTGGTACATTTTTTATACTAAGGATCCATTAACCTGGATCTTCTTTTCGTATTTCTCAAGCAATTCAATAGACTCATCTAACAGAACAGTTAACTCTTTCAGTATGTACCTTGATTATTTATTATCTCACTCTTGATTACGTCATCTAAATATTCAACTTCCATGACATCCGTAACCCCTAGTATTGTTTCAACAAAAATACACCCGTAATTGTACAGATGACACTTTACAATTGTATCGTTATAGCCGTTTCTCAACGAGGGAGTGTTTACATATTCTTCATAACTTATTGCCTTTATTGTATTGCACATTTTTACTGTCTCCTTTACAAGTTTAAATTCAAATCATCATCATATTATTAATAATTATCAAATTAAAATATACACTTGTACGCTGTTGCAAAACCGCTTAACATACTCAGCATAGTAAATACAAGCATTTTTGATTCCAGCCTAATATCACCCACTCCCTTCATCTTGCTAATAACTACTAAAAAACCAATCAATCCATTTGTCAGAACTATCGCAATCAATACGGCCAGATTGTCATTCCAGTCATCTTTATATTTTCCTTGCTTTCTTTATGTACCAGTCACTGGTACATTTATTATTTAAGCCAGTAACATTTTATTTCATTGAACACCTGCGTTTTAAAGTGTCCTAACGCTCTTTCTCTAAAATAAACAACGAACAAGTAACCTACTAATTCCTGTACAACAGCATCTATAGAATTCCAGGAACATCCTATTTTTGTAGCTCCTATTCTTAATATTTCTGTTTGCCCTTTATCGCTAACAATATAATCATAATCTTCTATTCCAAATGCCTCACATATCGGCTTAATTTTTTTTAATACTTCCGCACGTTTTTCTTGAAGATTTTTTAAGTGATCACTCATTTTTTCATTCACCCCGCCCTTTCCGTTTCAAACCAGTATTCAACATCCTCATCACTATGTTCCTCACAGTATCTTTCTGCTTCACTTTTTGTATAAAATACAATATATGTTTCTATTGGGTCCGATATTACAATTTTCTTTTCACATGAGATTTCATAATAATCAGTCATATCGGGATTATAGATAGTTTTAGTCCCTATATATGTACCGTAACATTGATACCAGATTACATAGTTGTTTTTCTCAACACCTATTCCATTTTTTTCTAAATACTCTTCATAATCTGAATTAAATTTATTCATTTCCTCTCCTCCGCTCAAAAACCTGTTTCTTTCTGCAGTACAGTGAATACAGACCATTGTTTTTTACTTTTAAGACACTGTATCCGCTCCCCTTTAATTCTTCATATAGAATCCGCACCCGTTCTTCGGTCAAATCACGTTGATAAAGAAAATATTTCCTTTTTATAAGACTATCCGTTGCCTTGCCACCTGAAGGTTCTTTTGGTTCGCTAAATGTACCAGTGACTGGTACATTTAGCTCCTCAGAGTAATAGCTTCTTTCTTCTTTCTCTTCAAATACAAGTTCCGTAAATTTTTCCCCGCGCTGATATTTAAGTAAAATAGGTAATATATCAGCCATTACTTCCTTATTATCTGCATCTAGATAACCTCCGACAACTGACCTGCAGATTATTGCGCCATCGTTATCAGCAATTACAGTGCTGTACTGATAATTCTGTATAATGAATTTTGCGATATTCTCTGCCGTACCTTTAAAATAATATTTTTTATCCTGGAACTCAGTGATATGCCCCATATACACACGTTCTTCTCTCATGCATTATCCTCGCCTTCATACACTTCGACATTCAGTAAAAGAGCCATATTAAACAGTGCATTTGAAGCTACTCTTTCGCGCGAGCGTGAGCTCCTACCCATTATTTCATCAATTTCAAAATTTCTTAAAAACTTCACATATTTATAATAGATATATTCAAGCTCATCTTTATCCCTCAGCTTGGATATCGCTTTAAGAACTTTTTGAATATATTCAAGCTGCCGATCACGCCTGTCTATTTTATTAATTTCCTTTGCATCATAATTCAGGCAGTTTATAATGCTTATAACTGAATCATTTCCTGTACCGCTGCCTATCTCATAATTATCCTTGAATTCGTGCAGTTTATACAGATCACTGAAATGGTTCATTTCATGCCTGGCCGCCTGTATACTTTTTTTCCTGTCCAAAAGATCTATATAACTCATTACAATCCCCCCTCTACTATATCTTTTCTATTTATACACCTGCTGATTCTTTAAGCTCTGTCATTAGTTTTATCATTTCCTCAAGCATAATCTGTTCTTTTTTCCACTCAACACCGTTTATCTTATTTTTCAGGAGATATAGGTTTGTTTGGATTTCAATAACTAATTCTGACACTGAATAATGAGTGACACTTTTATCAGTTTTCTCCGGCTTGCTATACGGTTCGTCGATATCATCGTCATCATCATCTGTATCGTCAAAATCATCACAGTTAATATCATCTTCACCGTGCTCTTCGTAATCTTCATTTTCACTTTCACCTAAAGTATCTTCTTCTAAAGACAGTGTTTCTTTATAATCTTTTATAGTTGTTAAAGATATATCGCCCGCATTATCTTCAACAAACTTCATCTGATTTTCATCATCCATTTCCGAAATTTCCAGTGCTTCATTTAAAGTAATTTCATCATTCTTTACAAGTTCCTTTACCGGTTCAACTGCATTGTTGATAATTTTTTCATAATTACCGACCTGTGTCTTTCCCAGACCAGTATCTCTGGCAATTAATTCCTGTACTCTCCCCGGCATTTTTTCACCGCGTTCTTTTTTTATACGGTAGACTTCCTTCAGGTCTTCTATTGCAGTAAGCATTTCGCCTGGTGTATAAGGCTTCCCGTTTATATTGTTCAAGTGAAGACGTCTCACGGCATCCACATCATCATAGCTTTTTACTTTTGCGGGAATGTATTCATATGTAGAATCACCCTTATTAATGTTGTGACAAATTGCCAGATACCGTCTGTGTCCTGCAACTATTTCATACTTATGATCCTCATCGTCGATTTTTCTTAATACCAGATTATGATCTAAGCCGTCTTCAGCAATATCTTCTGCAAGTTCTTCAATATCACCAGTATCTCTGTTTTTTGGCGCACATCTGATATCTTTGTAATAAATATACTGAATATCATCTTTGTTCTTCTTTTTAGTTTTTACTCCTTCAAATGCTCCTAAAATACTACTTGCCATATTAATCTGCCTCCCTTACAATTTCATTGGCCAGTTTTTCATAATCCCTGGTTACCGAAGCTCTGCGGTATCTTTTGGCCAGTGGCTGCTGCTTCATTCTTGCCCTCTTCACCGCATATCGATGAAATCTTATTTTTGTATCGAACACAAGATCATCCAGATTATCATCGAGTACTTTTACATCATCTGCCGTACTTTTTAGATCATTGACCTGTGTAAATAAGATCTTGTATTTTATGTCATAATCACAGAGTTCTTCAAGTTCATTTATCGTTGTTGACATCCCGTCAAGGGAATCCGGTTCAACCACAGTTGGAATTACTGCCATATCTGTGGCAAAGAGAATCTCCGCGGTCAGTTTATTAAAATAAGGCGATGTATCATTAATAATAAAATCATAATCTCTTAAAATCAGATTCATCTGATCTGTTATCACATGATCTGCTATTTCTTCAGATGCCAGAAACTGATTGCCGGGCAGTATATCCATATCATACCGTGTCTTATAGATGCATCTTCTTACATCAGTTCCTCTCATCATATCAATAACTGTTTTCCTGTAATTTCGTTTGGACAACCCTTTTGTAGTATTGCACTGCGGATCATAATCTACTAACAGCACTTTATAACCTTTTTTAGCAAGTGAGTAGCCAAGGTTTTTTGTAGTTGTTGTTTTCCCGCATCCGCCTTTGCGGTTAACGATTGTAATAATTTTTGCCATTTTTTATTTCCTCCATTTTGTACCAGTCACTGGTACATTTTTATTTCATTATTTTTTTGATAAGATATACATTCACTGTAGATGCAAACGAAATTATCAGGGCATATGTTGTTATATTTTCAAGATTTGCAGCATTTCCGCTTATTGCATACGCTGCAATAGATACTGCAATCATTGCTGTATCTATAATCAGTGCTGCTGTTAAAATAAACAGAAATATATATGCCGGTAAATTGGAATTAATTATTTTTCTTATGTACTCTCCTGTTTTTTTCACTTTTCTACCTCCATGTATTTTCCTTCAGTTCCAATCCAAAAGTTCTGATTATAAATTCATTGACAGCGTCTTTCACACTATCTATCGCTTTTTCAATCTTTTCTTTAGAAAGCAGATTGAAATTCAGATATCTAAGATCATCAGAACTGCACCCTCTGCTCCTTAGTCTCATATAGTCTAATCTTAGATCCCTTATGTTTTTCCCCTGACAGAAGTAATACTTAAAATAAAGTTTTAAGATTTCTTCTGAAGTTAGATCATCATTGGCCAGTCGCAGCAGGAAATCTGCACTGATTAATCTTCCTGATTCATTCATTTTCTCACCCCTTTTCCTGTGTCTATATGCCTCTGTTCTGCAGTTTCAGAACAGATAAAAGCCCAATAACCACCGGCTCCTTGTTCTCGGCATTTATAACTGCAGCCAGTCTGTTCCTGATATTCTGCTGATTATATCTAAATACTTTTTTCTCTTTTTTATAGGCTTTTAATCTGCTCACTGAATTTTCAACTGCCTGTATCATATTGTCAGAAATTTGATAATTTTTAAGGTGTGTCAGGTTTCTGATCAGCCATGTAATATTGTCAGAAATCATACTGTTGCTCTTTGAATCAGTCCGTTTCTCTATACGCCTGCAGCTGTATATAAATTCTGCAGCATACCAGTGCTGTATCTTTGCCATACACACATCCTTGAACAGTTTCACGGTTTCTTTATATTTTTCTGTATTCTGGTTAATCGATGCAGTTGGCAAAAGATTGATCTTATAACTGTTTTTTGTATTTGCTTTCATCGTCTTATAGCTGTTTATGTAATCAAGACTGTACCATATGCTGTCGAATCGCTTCTGAGCCTCTTCCTTATCAAGCACTGCCCCTCTTAAAGCTAATATCTGCTGTATTTTCCAGAGTTCGCTATTAATATCACTGATTGCATCGTTATACATCTGTTTATTTACTGTTCGCACATCGCTGAAACCATAGCTTCTTTTTGCATACTTTAATGTACGTATATTCCGGTATCCGCTGAAAATCTTAGAAAGAGCCGTTGATGCCTTAAAGCAGAGACGAAGTCTGAAATTATTAAAGTTGGCTTTTTTCACTGCTGCATCATCACTGCTGTTATAATTGAAATATCTTGTTTTCTTAGGACTTATCAGAATTTTTTTCTTTACCGGACACCCGTTTTCATCGGTTCTGACTGCCCCCTTTTTGCATCTGCACACTGCCTCAGGATCATCTTTACTGCATGTTCTGCCGGTAATTTTATTTATATACATAGTACGGGCATAGACTTCTTCAATTTCCCGTTCACGTATGTAAAGCTCACGTTCAAAAGCAATAACATCAACGTAGTGTCCTTTACCTCTTCTTACAAACTTATAAGCAAACAGCAGTCTTTTATAATGTAGACTTATTTCAAACATGAATTTTTTTATAAACTCATGCTGATCATTTTTTGACAGATCCTTTGGATACATCACCTGTAAATAAACACAGTAGTTTTTACTTCTGGAAACAGTATCTTCATAAGCCACAAGTCTGTTGACTGCAGCTTCAAGATTAGAAGAATTTGAATAGCAGTCTTCTTTTATAAATGTATAAATAAACTTTTTATCTTTGATCGTGTTGTATTTAACGAACTTGCCATTGTTGTATAGTTTTTCCTGATTTACCATTTTCTCTGCATTAGGCATATCTAATCTCCTCGTCTAAATTAACATTAAAGGGACTTTAATGATTTTTATTTTATCTATTTGCCGGTTTTGACTTGAAAACGCGGCCAAAAATTGATAGAATTTTTTTAGAAACAGACAGGGTGTGTGTGCTGGTTGCTACACTGGTGGTATCGTCAGTGAGTGCGTGGATGCATCCTGATAATTCATGTAATCTCTCTCCTTGTGGTGAGTAATTACTGATTATGATCTCGTTAATATTTCACTGCTGCACTTAAGTGACATCTGGGAATATTGATGGATTTTATCTGTTTTGACTTATCACTTTGGCGAGTGGGTAAGATCTAAATAGCCGAGAGGCTATTTTTTCTTTTTGTCAAAATCAATAATGTAATCCATCAGTTCTCCAGGTGACATTTCAAACGCCGTAGAGAGTTTTATTAACGTCTTCATTTTTATATTTTGTGATGCTGTATTTTTAACACCTTGATACCATCTGCTTCTGCATTCATTCTCCTGGTGATACAAGTTATCGAGATAAGCAGAACTGTATCTGAACTTTTCCTGCAGTTCGATCAGTGCAGGTATTAGATTTTTTTGAAAAGACTTCGTAATGTTGTCACAGCTTATTTTTATTGCTTCATCGCGTGTGAACCCTAAGTTATTTTGTAAATTTTTAATTCCCTGACTGATTTTCGATTTAGCCACCATTTTATCTCACCTCCCTTCAAAACATGTTTAATATAACAAAAAAAGCGACTAACAGAATACAGTTTGTCGCTTCGTATATATTCATTCATAATCTCTCCAAATAATCAGACAGAGTTATTGAAATAAAATTATGGTGCCGGCAACTGGATTTGAACCAGCAACCTATCCATTACGAGTGGATTGCTCTACCG
>SKER01002325.1_pt1 | contig 12746 bp, 11 predicted proteins | sample 4826961 | NCBI WGS metagenome assembly SKER01 (sample SAMN11008804, study PRJNA524170) | human gut metagenome | biome: Human fecal sample; material: Feces; isolation source: fecal sample from pouch patient p47 | host: Homo sapiens | place: Israel: Tel-Aviv | collected 2016-11-16
CGGCCTTCCGCGCCGGTGACACCGTTCGGGTACACGCCCTCATCGTTGAAGGGACCCGCGAACGTGTTCAGATCTTCGAAGGGGTTGTTATCAAGCGCCACGGTGCTGGCATCTCCGCTACCTACACGGTACGTAAGATCAGTAACGGGATTGGTGTTGAACGGACCTTCCCACTTCACTCACCACGGGTGGAAAAGATCGAAGTTGTACGCTACGGTCGTGTACGCCGTGCTAAGCTCTACTACCTCCGTGAACGGACTGGTAAGAGTGCCCGCATTGCTGAACGTCGTCGCGACAAGTAAGCTCTTGACTAGGTCAATGCCTACTAAAGAGACTGGAATTTGTTCCAGTCTCTTTTTTTTATGAAAATTTGGGCTTTTTTTGGCTAGCGACATGATATGTCCAAGTGATGTGGGAGAATAGTCATTAAGGGAGGTGGTAGTAAAGAAAAGGCGGAATGAAAATTAGTACAAATTTTGATATAATACAAAAGTTATGTGAAAGCGGTTTTAAAAATATTGGGAATTGAGTAATGAAAGAACTATCTAAACAAGTTAAGGCACTTTGGGGGAAGAAGAGCAACGTTGATGGTCAAGAACTGTGGCAACCACTAGTGGTGCACCTACTTGACACCAAAAACGTAATTAATTGGCTATATGGTCATTGGCTAACGGATGGGCAACGGAAGGCTGTCCAAGGTGGTCTTTCAGAAGAAGCCGGTCAACAACTGGCGGGGTTTTTGGGAGCGGTTCATGACCTTGGGAAGGCAACCCCGGTTTTTCAGATCAAGAAGAGCTACAACGGGGATCAGGACCTAGATGATCAACTGATGGAACATTTAATTCAAGTCGGCTTTGATCAATTAGGGGACTTAATTTTGGCTTCTCCAAGGGAGTCCCCGCATGCTCTTGCGGGGGAAGCCTTGCTAGAGCAGTTTGGAATCGATCAAACGGTGGGAGCGATTATTGGCGGTCACCACGGTAAGCCCCAGTCAAATGTTCCCCGGACAGAAATTAATGACCACACCAAAAACTATTGGCAAGTTGATAATTTCGTAAAGGCACGGGAGGGTAACTGGTTAAAAGTACAACGAGAATTATTCAATTTTTGCTTACAGGAATGTGGTTACCAAAGCGCTTCTGATGTTCCTACTAACCTAACCCAGTCCCAAGCGGTTCTTTTAGAGGGACTGCTGATAATGGCGGATTGGTTAGCTTCAACGGAATACTTAGGCGATGACAGGTCGAAACCGCTCTTTCCGCTAATCCTACTCCATAATTCGATGGAAGATTTAGATCTTAGTGCAAGGTTCCAACGGGCGATCTTGACATGGCGGGTGGAAGACCAATGGTTCCCGGAACAAATTACAGACATCGATGAGCAGTTTCAAAAGCGGTGGGGCTTTAAGCCACGCCCAGTTCAGCGTCAGATGGATCAAGTAATTCAAGATGCAACCGATCCAGGGATAATTATTATTGAGCTAGAACCAGGGGCGGGGAAAACGGAAATTGCCTTAGAAGCCGTTGAACAACTCGCCTACACAAATGGCGAACAAGGGCTGTTCTTTGGTCTTCCAACTCAAGCAACAAGCAACGCCATGTTTGATCGAGTTACCGATTGGCTTGCTAAGGTTGCAAAAGATGATGATGCAAAACTAGGAATTAAACTGATGCATTCAAAAGCGGAGTTTAACCCGACCTATGCCGATTTAAAGATCCCTCAAGCCCATAACGTTGAAGAAGAAGGATCTGTCACCGTAAACTCATGGTTCTCGGGGAAAAAGTCGATTTTGGAAGAATTTTCAATTGGAACGATTGATCATCTCTTGTTAATGGGGCTAAAGCAAAAGCACCTCTTCCTTCGGCACTTGGGGATGAGCGGAAAAGTGGTAGTGATCGACGAGGTTCACGCCTATGACGCTTACATGGATTCGTATTTAACTAAGGCGTTGGAATGGTTAGGGGCATATCACGTGCCAGTTATTGCATTGTCAGCAACCTTACCGATTGCAACTAGGAGCGCACTGATCGAGGCTTACTGTAAGGGAAAATACGGAAAAAAGAAGGTCGAAGGTGCACCAAGCTGGGACAAGAATCAAGCCTACCCGTTAATCAGTGTTCTTGATGGAAAGAGGTTGGTTCAGAAATCAGACTTCATGCGGAACACAGAAAAGCGTGTTGTTGAGGTGGAGCGCCTTTCAGTCGAGGAGGAGGGGCTGATTAAAGCTGTTCTTGAAGCGGTGGAAGATGGTGGCGTTGCGGGAGTAATCGTCAACACCGTTAAAAGAGCGCAAATGATTGCGAGCCAAATTCCTAAAGGAATCCCTAAATTAATACTCCATTCAGCCTTTTTAGCCCCCGATCGTGCTGAAATTGAAACCAAGCTGCAAGGCTTAATTGGCAAATACGGTAAGCGACCAAAGAAGATGATTATCATTGGAACCCAGGTCCTAGAACAGTCATTGGACATTGACTTTGACATAATGTTTACGGACATTGCACCAATGGACCTTTTGATTCAAAGAATTGGGCGTTTGCATCGTCACGATATTCAACGCCCTTCAAAATTGGTGACCCCGCAGGTCAAGATTATGGGGATCAATGACTATGGTGACTATGGGAGTGCCAACGAGGCAATTTATTCTAAGTATCTTTTGATGAAAACAGACCAGTACCTTCCTGAACAACTTACAATTCCGGATGACATTTCTCCCCTTGTTCAAGCAACGTACAGGGATGACGGTGAAATGGAGCCTGACTTACGAGAGGCGAAAAGGGTCTTCGACGTTAAGCATAAAGAAGAGCTGGACAAGGCCGAAAAGTTTCAGATTAAGTCACCTAAGCAACGGAAATCGCTTCATGGCTGGCTAGATAGTGAATTGGTTGATGCTAACAAAGATGAAGTTTGTGCTCAGGCAGCTGTTCGCGACATACAAGAAACACTTGAAGTCCTGATGGTAAAACAAGTCAAGGGTGATTACTACCTCCTTGATGGGCAGCAACTTGAAGAGGTTGATTCAAAAATGATCGCTCAGCAATTGATTCGAATCCCGGCGGCGGTTACCCCGAGGATTGACAAGTCAATTGAACTTCTGGAGACGCAAACTGCTAAAAACTTTCCGGATTGGCAAGCAGATCCTTGGTTGAAGGGAGCGTTAGTGGTAGTGCTTGATGAGCAAAATAGTGCAGAGCTAGGGAACTGGCGAATTCATTATTCACGAAAGTTTGGTTTAAGTTATGAAAAGGCGGATGACGATGAAAAACAGGCATTTTAACTTAATCACCGAGCCTTGGATTAAGGTCCTCGATGAGAATTATCAGGAATTAACGGTATCAATGGAGGAGGTTTTAAAAAATGCTCGCCATTACCGTCAACTTGCTGGGGAGATGCGATCACAGGACTTGGTAATTCTACGATTGCTATTGGCGGTGCTCCTCTCCGTATACCAACGGGTCAACGCAGATGGTGAACCTTATGAAGGCCTAACAATAGATGATGCTTGGCAAGTAGAAGTAGATTCCGATCTTGATTTTGAAGACCTGATCGAGGAAATGCAGGAAACTTGGCAAACTTTATATGAGGGTGGAGAGTTCTCACAGGCGGTCTTTGACTATTTGAAGGCATACGAAGATCGGTTTGATTTCTTTGGTGAACATGCCTTCTACCAAGTCAGTCGGGAATTTTATGATGCACATGTCCCGGCAAAAAATCAGGTTGCAAAGGGAACGGGGACGGTTGCGATCAAGCAGATTAACCGAAATATCTCCGAGAGTGGAAATAGTATTGCCGTATTTACGCCGCGAACTAACACTTTCAAAAATCAACTTAGTATTGATGAGTTGGTTCGGTGGGTCCTTACCTATCAAAACTATACCGGGGTAACTGATAAGACTAAGGTTAACCGGGCGGATAAGTTTTCAGTGTCTAGTGGGTGGCTGTACAACTTATACCCTGTCTATGCTCAAGGGACAAATTTGTTTGAAACATTACTTTTAAATCTGACCCTGTTTGAAGATGAACAAGATAAATACTCACAACCAAAACCAGTTTGGGAATGGGCGACAAAGCGTTATTTAAAGGGACGCATTGATGAAACGGTTCCAGATAATTTGCCGGAATTATATACCCTATGGTCAAGGATGCTCCATATCGAGTGGGAGGAGGGTACCCCAACCATTTTTACGGCGGGTCTTCCAAAAGTCAGTAACGTTAATGTGTTCCTAGAGCCAATGACGACTTGGCGCCAAGATAAGGAAGGCTATAAGCCAAGGGTGAAGCGGTTAGATAACTTGGGAACCGCAATGTGGCGAAATTTTGGGGATTACGTAGGGACTGACGATGAAGAAAATCGGGTTCCAGGGATCGTTTGGTGGTTAAATTTTCTCACCGAAGAGGGACTTCTTGCTCAAGAAGCAAACATTGACTTAGCAAGTGCAGTGATGATTAGTGATGGGAAGGGCTCTTCGCAAATGCCAGCTGCGGAAAGTGTGGATGATTTTACAATCAGGGCGGATGTTTTGTTTGATCCGGATCCGCTAGCGGCACGGCGCTGGCCACGGCGAATTGAGGAGGTAATTGAATTGACTAAAAAGGTCGGAGGAACGCTTTACTATTTTGCAAAGGAGGTTGCAGAACTACGGGATTCAAACGGTAGTGGTTCGTTTGCTAATCGAATCAGCGCTGAATTTTATGACCAGTTAAATGAGCCATTCTTAGGTTGGCTAGCTAGTTTGCGTAATGACCAAGACCGTGATGAGAAGATTTTGGAGTGGAAAAAGGCATTGCACTCGCTCGTAATGCAAACAGCAAGGAAACTAGTCCAGGAGTCGTCACCTACGGAGATGCGAGGAAAGGATTCGACAAACATCTTCACTCTTTATAATGCAACGCAACTGAAGATTCGAAAGCAATTAAGTTAAGGAGGCATGAAAGAGGATGTCACATATCAGCAAGACTGTCGCCAAGATCATTCATCAGTTATGTAACGATGGCGATCTTGATAAGGGAACATTAGCAAAACTCAGGACGGCGAATTCGCTTTTGAGTCGTGATGCGACCGCAATTTGGCCATTACTCTTTGAAAACATTGAAGATAAGCAAGACTTAAGCCAAACTGGGGAACCATCTTTCGCAGAGAACGCCATTTTTGCAGCTTTAAGGGCATACGCAATCTATCAGCAGGGGACCGAAGAAAGCGTATTTAAGCACTCAGATGACTGGAGAGAGAATCATTCACTATTCCAAGCTTTCGGTCGGTTACGAAGTGATCCGGATTTTACGGATTCACTAGATAAACGGGTAAGTAACGTTTTAACCAGCCTGAATTTCCAAAGCGCTGAAAATTCAATCACCCAACTCGTCAGGATATTGAAGTCAAAGGGGCAAGGAGGGCAAATTGACTTTGCTCAGCTAGGCGAAGACTTGTATCGTTTCCAATTCAGTAGTGAGAGTGCTCGTCAGGTCACTCTGAAGTGGGGACAAGATTACTACTGGAATAACTTAAAAGACAACCAAGAATAGGGGAGTAAATCATGAAGAATTTATACTTAGACATCAACGTACTGCAAACCGTTCCATCTTCTAACATCAACCGTGATGACACGGGTACGCCGAAAACGGCCATCTACGGTGGGGTAACGCGGAGCCGAGTTTCTTCACAAAGCTGGAAGCGGGTGATGCGGCAAGCATTTATGACTGATAGTGAGGGTGCAGAATGGTTAAACAGCCACCGGACTAAGCATGCAGCTAAGCTTTTAGCAGGACGGATTAAGAAGCTTTCTGATGGTTTGAGTGATGAAGAGGCCTTAGAAAAGGCACTGGAAGCCTTTAATACAACGAAGGTTAAGCCAAAGAAGGATAAGAAGACTGGCGAATACTTAACCGGGGCGCTGTTGCAATTAAGTAATGGTCAATTAGATAAGTTGGCCCACTATGTTCTTAGCCATGATGAGCTAGACACAAAAGAGATTAAAGAAACACTTATGGAAAAGTCGTCATTAGATTTGGCGCTCTTTGGTCGAATGGTTGCAGACGATCCCGAATTAAATGTTGATGCTGCTTCACAAGTTGCCCATGCAATCTCAACCCATGCGATTGTCCCAGAGTATGATTTCTATACTGCTATTGATGATGATAAAGAAGATAGCCAAGCCGGTAGTGCAATGATGGGAACTTTGGCTTATAATTCATCAACTTTGTATCGCTACGCTAACGTCAACATTAATGAACTAATGCATAATCTAGGCTCGACTGAGCTGACGATTGAAGGGGTCAAGCTTTTTGTTAAGGAATTTATGTTGACGATGCCAACCGGGAAGGAAAACACCTTTGCTAACAAAACACTGCCACAATACGTAATGATAACGTTACGTGAAGACACACCGGTTAACCTGGTTTCTGCCTTCGAAGAATCAGTCAAGTCAAATCACGGGTACGTTGAAGAGTCAATTGAACGCTTAGAAAAAGAGTATTCTGATACCCTTAAATTAGTTGAACAACCAATTTACACGGGCGTGCTCACGACTAAGCAATCCAACTTAAACCAAGTAGCTAATACGGAAGAACTACTGGACCAAGTGGCTAAATTTGTGAGTGAGAAGGTAGTTGATGATGAAAACGTTAACGGTTAATTTAACGGGACCGCTTCAGTCATACGGGAATGAAGCGACTTTTGAGCGTCGAACGACCTACCATTATCCTTCTAAGAGTGCTGTAATCGGGATGATTGCGGCGGGGCTAGGTTACCGTCGGGATGACCAGCGGATTGAATCACTTAATAAATTAGGGATTGCCGTTCGAATAGATCAGCGCGGGAAAATAATGACGGATTTCCATACTGTTCGTCCCCAGAATGCCAAAAACAGTAAGTTAACCTATCGTGATTACCTACAAGATGCGGTGTTCGTAGTGGCAATTGGGAGTGAGGATGACAATCTCATCGGTCAAATTAAGTACGCCTTGCGGCACCCGAAGTTTCAATTATTTTTAGGACGACGGGCAAATGTTCCGGCGGGCGTACTTCGGATTGAGGAGTTTGATACGGATCCAATGACGGTGCTTAAGGAGTTGCCTTGGCAAGCAAGTGACTGGTTCAAGAAGCGGATGAAAAAGGAACTTTACTCCGCTGAGGTAGTTGCTGATTGGGGGCTGGAAAAAGGAGCGGACAGGAACTTGATTCAGGTTAAAGATCAGGCGGGATCGTTTAACGTCCAACACCGTTACCATAAGTATCGTCCAGCGATTCGGACCTTCGTGACACTAAAAAATAATATGTATCAAGAAAATAGTGGTGAACATGACGTTTGGTCGTCAATCTAGATGGGGGAAAATATGTATCTATCAAGAGTAGAAGTCGACACTAAAAATCGTCAAAAGATTAGTGATCTAACACATTTAGGGGCCTACCATAGCTGGGTTGAAGATTCCTTTCCGCGGGAAGTAGTGAAGGGTGAACGTAAACGACACCTTTGGCGACTTGATCAAGTTCAAGGGAAGGAGTACCTGTTAGTGTTGAGTGATGATCAACCTAATATGAACCGCCTTGAAAAGTATGGTGTTCCTGGTAGTGCCCAGTCAAAAATATATGATCAGTTTCTGAGCCAAATCCAAACAGGAAAGGTAATGCGGTTTCGGTTAACTGCTAACCCAGTCCATCGGGTTACTGAGCCGGGAGAGAAGGTGGGAAGGGTTTACCCCCACGTCACGATTGCTCAGCAAGAAAAGTGGTTAATTGATCGGGCAGAAAGGAATGGCTTTACCCTGTTAACGACGGCTGATGGGTATCAGTTTGATGTGGTTGGTCGCGATCGGCCACAACTATTACACAAGGGGCAACGGCGGGTAAAGTTAAATCGCGTTAGTTATGAAGGACTACTAAAGGTTAGTGATGAAGATCTATTTAAGAAGCTTTTGGTCAACGGGATCGGGAAGGAAAAAGCTTACGGGATGGGTCTGATGACGGTGATCCCAGTTAACGAGAAAGCATGAAAAGTGGAATGGGGGCTGAGAAGCCAAAACTAACTGAACTTAGCCGGACAAGTGACCGAATCTCCTTTCTGTACCTCGAACACGCTAAAATTAATCGACAAGACAGCGCGATTAAAGTGATGGATGCCAGAGGTATAGTTTTCGTTCCGGTCGCATTGATTAGCGTTCTTCTTTTAGGTCCTGGGGTAGATGTTGCCCATCGGGCGATGGAATTAATGGGCGATTCCGGCTTAGCGGTCGTTTGGGTTGGTGAGTATGGTGTCCGACAGTATGCCCATGGTAGGACACTCAACCATTCGTCAAGGCTACTGGAAAAACAAGCTAAGCTGGTCTCGAATGTAAGATCACGGGTAGCGGTTGCCCGGAAAATGTACCAGATGCGGTTTCCAAATGAAGATGTAACTAAGTTAACAATGCAACAGCTGCGGGGAAAAGAGGGCTCCCGGGTGAGGAAGGTTTATCGTAAACTTTCTAATGAGACGGGGGTCGCTTGGAACGGCCGCGAGTACAACGTTGATAATTTTGATGAGGGTACTCCCATCAATAAGGCTCTAACAGCCGCCAATCAAACACTTTATGGTTTAAGTTACAGTGTCGTTGCCGCATTAGGTGCCTCCCCGGGTCTGGGGTTTATTCACACGGGACACGATTTGGCATTTATTTATGACTTTGCTGATATTTATAAGGCCAATTATTCAATCCCAATTTCTTTTGAGATGACCGCTAAGTATGGTGACGAAGATATCGCTACTAGAACGAGGCAAGCAATGCGGGATGCGTTTAGGGATGGTAAGTTGCTAAAGCAAATGGTCCATGACCTGAAATTCTTATTCGAGGTTGAAGATGACCAAGACCTAGAATTTATGAGCCTTTGGGACGATAAGGAAGGGATGCAAAAGTTTGGCGTTCAATACCATGAAATAGGCGAGGAGTAAGTTATGATTGTAATTGCTCTTTCAAGAGTTCCTGCCTCATTACGAGGGGATCTTACTAAGTGGTGCCAGGAAATTCAAACGGGTATCTATGTTGGACGTTTTAGTGCCCGAATTCGGGACCTCCTTTGGGAACGCATTCAGAAAAACATTGGTAGCGGTGAAGCTACCATTGTGTACACGACGAACAATGAATTAGGTTATGCATTTCGCTCAACAAGAGCTGATCGTGAAGTCGTCAATTATGATGGAATTCCCTTGCTGATGCACCTAGAGAAACCACCTTCCAGTATTAAATGCGGTTTCAGCGATGCAGCAAGATTTCATCGCGCTAAGCAAATGAGAACGGGGAGTGGAAAAGGGACAGAGATGACTAGGAAAGTTGTTGCATTAGACATTGAAACGACTGGACTAGATTCAGCTACTGACGAAATAATATCGATAGGGGCAGTCAAGTCAACCAATGGGGAAGAGATAGAACGATTTTATCGAATCATTCAACCAGACAAGGTAATTTCTCCAAAAATTACTGATCTCACAGGACTCAGCCAACAAAAAGTTGAGCAAGAAGGAATTAGCCTTGAAGCCGCACTGACGGACCTGAGGGATTTTATAGGACGATTCATTGTAGTTGGTTACAACGTTGCATTTGACTGGGGATTTATAGAACGAGGGTATGATAAAGTAGGACAAGATCGCTTGGGGAATCGAATTATTGATTTACTTAAAGTGGTTAGGCAAAAGGAAGTCTTTTTGGATAATTTTCGCTTCGAAACGGTTCTAAAATACTACCAGATTGAAAATCAGGATCAACATAATTCACTAGCGGACGCCGATGCAACGATCAAGCTTATGACCAAACTGATTGAAAAAGGGTTTTTGAAAATTTGAAAACCGCTTGGTTACAGGGATCTTTTACTGTGCTCCCCATGTATATGGGGGTGATCCACTATTAACCGCAGACAAAGCGGCACTAAAACCGTGCTCCCCATGTATATGGGGGTGATCCCTTAACTTTGCCTTAGAAGTCGTCGAGGGGGAAGTGCTCCCCATGTATATGGGGGTGATCCAAGCATTCGGTTAAGCTTATCTAGCCGGTCGTTGGTGCTCCCCATGTATATGGGGGTGATCCTGACCACTTATCATTACCCTTGACCACTTGGTAGTGCTCCCCATGTATATGGGGGTGATCCTGTAACCAGTTGGATTGATTTAAAAGATATTGAGTGCTCCCCATGTATATGGGGGTGATCCTCTACGACAGCTTAGCACGGGCTTTCCAGCCTGGTGCTCCCCATGTATATGGGGGTGATCCCGAACGATAGTTAATTGTGATTGAACCGGTGGAGTGCTCCCCATGTATATGGGGGTGATCCCCAGTGGCCGGTTGTCTGGTCAATCGTTGGCGTGTGCTCCCCATGTATATGGGGGTGATCCCGCACGGTTGTTCGCCCGTTCGATTACCAAGTTGTGCTCCCCATGTATATGGGGGTGATCCTTGCCGCGTCCGGAATGAACGCCTTCCCACTAAGTGCTCCCCATGTATATGGGGGTGATCCCGCAAGGGACTGGCTATGTGAACCCGAAGTGTAGTGCTCCCCATGTATATGGGGGTGATCCCAAAGCGACCCCTAACCAGTGGGTTCGTTGCTAGTGCTCCCCATGTATATGGGGGTGATCCTGTAATGGACGTCGGGGGCCTGGGCCTAGGTGGTGCTCCCCATGTATATGGGGGTGATCCTGTAGGTTCCAGTTGGTGCCGTCCATTGATTGGGTGCTCCCCATGTATATGGGGGTGATCCCCAAGTAGAACACGTTGGGCATCCGGCAACCGGGTGCTCCCCATGTATATGGGGGTGATCCTAGCATCACTAAACCGACACACACTGTCTCGGCGTGCTCCCCATGTATATGGGGGTGATCCTTAAACAACCGTCAAAACTACAACAACCAATACGTGCTCCCCATGTATATGGGGGTGATCCCGGCTAGCGACAAGAAGCAGAAATACAAAAGTGGTGCTCCCCATGTATATGGGGGTGATCCTAAAGCCGGCCATTATGACCGGCGATACTAATCGTGCTCCCCATGTATATGGGGGTGATCCTATCGTTGATTTCCTTCATTTTTTGCCTCCATTGTGCTCCCCATGTATATGGGGGTGATCCCAACAGGTTAAGCGAGCCCAAACGCACGTGACGGTGCTCCCCATGTATATGGGGGTGATCCTCTCACCGTCGGGGCCAATGACGTTGATCCGCGGTGCTCCCCATGTGTATGGGGATGATCCCGACATGTGGAAGCGGCTGATCGCCATCCCCGGTGCTCCTCATGAATATGAGGATGAGCCTGCTTGCCGGGATCCCTGTCTCCGTGTGCCTCGTGTTTCCCCATTCAAATGGGGGTAATCCCTACGCACTTCAGTCGCCAGAGGGACTTTAAAGTGCTCATGGGTGATCGCTAAGAAGTTAGCTCGAGCGTATACAACGAAAAAACAGGCAATTAATTTTGTCAGCGACATTTTACGTCCCTCGGGTGCGATAGACTAACTTTAGAGGGTACGTCGGAGCGGTGCCTTTGCCAAAGCCAGGGTCAAAATAGTTAAACGCAGTTCTTTTTCCGTATCTAACCATAAAGAAACCTTTTTAAAGGGAGGATGGTTAGATGCGCAAGAAAGTGCAACAGATTGGCAATCAACAGCGGCATCGGTTTCGGGCGAAATTTTGCCGACTAGGGTACAAGGTGAGCTACGGCCACTTCAAGCCAACGCTTTTACTGACCGAGGTGGAACTTATTGATGATATGGAAAAACCGCAAGTGGTGACTTCACACTTATGGTTTAACTACACGACGGGGTTTCAGCGCCTGGGTCAGTTACAACCGGGTGACGTCATTTTGTTTAACGCCAGGGTCCACCAATACCGAAAGGGGTACTTTACGGCGAAGCAAGAGGTGGACTACAATCTTAGCCACCCAAGCAAAGTTGGCTTAGCATCCGGGCAGAAGCGCCCCTTAGTTCCAGAGGATAACGTTGCACTCATTGGGATGATTATGATGCAAAATAAGGACTACTATTTGGCAAACGATCGCCCCTACGAACCCTTTTATGTCAGCCGGTACCAAGATTGGTTACAGAAAGGATGAATTTCATGAAAAACGATGTCCGCTACTACAAGCTCCTTGCTGGGCTATATGCGTTGCAAGCCCTTTTGGCTCTCGTCAACCTTCACTACGCTAAAAAAGTACGCTAGAAGATGACGTAGCTGTACTGGAGGAAAGTCATGAATAATGGTGCGCAACGAATTACCCGTTATCGGAAGGTAAGAAACTGGGTGACGAGGGTGAGCATTGTCGATAACTCAGCGTCGGCTTTTAGCCCTGAATTGCTGAATTTTGTCAAACAATGAGAGTATATTAATGAAAGAAAAATTATTACGCGAGTTTAGGATTACGGTACTATCCCCTGTCAAGTTGACACTTATAAAAACGAAAACACAATTTTTCTTATCCGACCAAATCGTGGTAATATTCCGCCACGGTTTGGTCATTTCTTTTAGCGGAAATGAACTGATTCGTGAAGTACATTATTCCAGCACGAACCTGTTCCTGTAACTCTGCTAGAGTTTGCGCCTTTGGACGATGCTCGAGCCAGATGCTTTTTAAATCTGCCCACCAGTTTTCCATTACGGCGTTATCCGCTGGTGTCCCAGGCGCCGATAGGCTATGCCTTACCTTCTCCTGACGGAGAGCTTCGTTGTAATTGGTGGACGTATATGCCGCTCCACGATCCGTATGGATCATTTCTGGAGTGGTTCCACTAGCCTTAGC
>SKER01002326.1_pt1 | contig 12735 bp, 9 predicted proteins | sample 4826961 | NCBI WGS metagenome assembly SKER01 (sample SAMN11008804, study PRJNA524170) | human gut metagenome | biome: Human fecal sample; material: Feces; isolation source: fecal sample from pouch patient p47 | host: Homo sapiens | place: Israel: Tel-Aviv | collected 2016-11-16
CGTCCGAACGTTGGCAAATCCACATTGTTGAACAAACTGCTGGGGCAGAAGATCTCCATCACCTCCCGCAAGGCGCAAACAACTCGTCACCGCATTGTGGGGATCCATACTGAAGGCGCGTATCAGGCGATCTACGTTGATACCCCAGGCCTGCATATGGAAGAAAAACGCGCCATTAACCGCCTGATGAACAAAGCGGCGAGCAGCTCTATCGGCGACGTTGAGCTGGTGATTTTTGTCGTAGAAGGCACCCGCTGGACGCCGGACGATGAAATGGTGCTCAACAAACTGCGCGATGGCAAAGCGCCGGTAATCCTCGCGGTGAACAAAGTGGACAACGTGCAGGAAAAAGCCGATCTGCTGCCACACTTACAGTTCCTGGCAAGCCAGATGAACTTCCTCGATATCGTGCCGATCTCTGCCGAAACCGGGCTGAATGTCGACACTATCGCGGCAATCGTGCGTAAGCATCTGCCTGAAGCGACCCATCACTTCCCGGAAGATTACATCACCGATCGCTCACAGCGTTTTATGGCGTCTGAAATTATCCGCGAAAAACTGATGCGTTTTCTCGGCGCTGAACTGCCGTACTCCGTGACCGTGGAGATCGAGCGTTTCGTCTCTAACGAACGCGGCGGTTATGACATCAACGGTTTGATTCTCGTTGAGCGTGAAGGGCAGAAGAAGATGGTCATTGGCAACAAAGGGGCCAAGATCAAAACCATCGGGATTGAAGCGCGTAAAGACATGCAGGAAATGTTCGAAGCGCCTGTTCACCTTGAGCTGTGGGTAAAAGTGAAATCCGGTTGGGCCGACGACGAACGCGCACTGCGCAGTCTCGGTTATGTTGACGATCTTTAAGAGTAACTCCGATGGAAGGCTGGCAGCGCGCATTTGTCCTGCATAGTCGCCCGTGGAGCGAAACCAGCCTGATGCTGGACGTCTTCACGGAGGAATCGGGTCGCGTGCGTCTGGTTGCCAAAGGCGCACGCTCTAAACGCTCTACTCTGAAAGGGGCATTACAGCCTTTCACCCCTCTCTTGCTACGTTTTGGCGGGCGTGGCGAAGTCAAAACGCTGCGCAGTGCTGAAGCCGTCTCGCTGGCGCTGCCATTAAGCGGTATCACGCTTTACAGCGGTCTGTACATCAACGAACTTCTCTCCCGCGTACTGGAATACGAGACGCGCTTCTCTGAACTTTTTTTCGATTACTTGCACTGCATTCAGTCTCTTGCCGGGGTCACTGGTACGCCAGAACCCGCGTTGCGCCGCTTTGAACTGGCACTGCTCGGGCATCTGGGTTATGGCGTCAATTTTACCCATTGTGCGGGTAGCGGCGAGCCGGTAGATGACACCATGACGTATCGTTATCGCGAAGAAAAAGGGTTTATCGCAAGCGTCGTTATCGACAATAAAACGTTCACCGGAAGGCAGTTAAAAGCGTTAAACGCACGGGAATTTCCTGACGCAGACACACTGCGCGCCGCGAAACGCTTTACCCGCATGGCGCTTAAGCCGTATCTTGGCGGTAAACCATTAAAGAGCAGGGAACTGTTCCGGCAATTTATGCCTAAGCGAACGGTGAAAACACATTATGAATGATGAGGATTGTCATGGCTGAATTACTGTTAGGCGTCAACATTGACCATATCGCTACGCTGCGCAACGCGCGCGGTACCGCTTACCCGGATCCGGTGCAGGCGGCGTTTATTGCCGAGCAGGCGGGAGCGGACGGCATTACCGTGCATTTACGTGAAGATCGCCGTCACATTACTGACCGCGATGTGCGCATCCTGCGTCAGACGCTGGATACCCGCATGAATCTGGAGATGGCGGTGACCGAAGAGATGCTGGCGATCGCCGTTGAGACGAAGCCACATTTTTGCTGTCTGGTACCGGAAAAGCGTCAGGAAGTAACAACCGAAGGCGGCCTGGACGTCGCAGGGCAGCGTGAAAAAATGCGCGATGCCTGCAAACGTCTGGCAGATGCCGGGATCCAGGTTTCTCTGTTTATCGACGCCGATGAAGAGCAGATCAAAGCTGCGGCAGAGGTTGGCGCACCGTTTATCGAGATCCACACCGGTTGCTATGCTGATGCCAAAACTGACGCCGAACAGGCGCAAGAGCTGGCGCGTATCGCCAAAGCCGCGACCTTTGCCGCTAGTCTCGGTCTGAAAGTTAACGCTGGTCACGGTCTGACCTATCACAACGTGAAAGCCATTGCCGCCATCCCTGAGATGCATGAACTGAATATCGGTCATGCCATTATTGGTCGTGCAGTGATGACCGGACTGAAAGATGCGGTGGCAGAAATGAAACGTCTGATGCTGGAAGCGCGTGGCTAATGGCAATATTAGGTTTAGGTACGGATATTGTAGAGATCGCTCGCATAGAAGCGGTGATCGCCCGATCCGGTGAGCGCCTGGCACGCCGCGTATTAAGCGATAACGAATGGGAAATCTGGAAAACGCACCACCAGCCAGTGCGTTTTCTGGCGAAGCGTTTTGCTGTGAAAGAAGCGGCGGCAAAAGCATTTGGCACAGGGATCCGCAATGGTCTGGCGTTTAATCAGTTTGAAGTATTCAATGATGAGCTCGGCAAACCACGGCTACGGCTATGGGGTGAGGCATTAAAACTGGCGGAAAAGCTCGGCGTTGTAAATATGCATGTAACGCTTGCCGATGAGCGCCACTATGCTTGTGCCACGGTAATTATTGAAAGTTAAAATAATACCGTTCTCTTTATAAAGTAAAACCCCCGAACTGGTAAGGAACGGGGGTTTTACTTTTTAACTTTAATTTTGTGCAGCACACGATTCCAACGAAAATGATTATGGATCAATTTCGTTGACCTGTACAAGCAACTTGCAATCTCTGACATAAAAAACGCGAGCCTTTACGAAGAAATCGACATTGATGAAAAGATTAACGTGACCGCTTTTTGATAAGTACATTAAAATCGGTTTCGTTATTGGCAATTTTGCTGTGCTTTACACCATGCCACTGAATTCCCCCATTGAAACGAGTGGTGTCGTCAAAGCTCTGGTGTGGAGTGCAGCACTCGATTCCAATAACTCGCACGTTCAGTTTTGGGGAGATGTAAGGGCTAATCTGAACGGCTGCATTCCTTGTTTAAGGAAAAACGAATGACTGATTGCCGATACCTGATTAAACGGGTCATCAAAATCATCATTGCTGTTTTACAGCTGCTCCTTTTGTTCTTATAACACAAGGAAACGTACTTAAGGTGCGTCCGGTGAACCAATCGGACGCGCCTTTAATAACTATAAATAAGTGTCTGGGCAGATACTATATAAATTAACTTAGTGAATCATTATGCTAATATCATCATTTAAATAAATATAATAGCGTTAAGATTTTCCTATAAAATAATTAACACTCTACTTCCAGAGCAGAATATTAAATTTTATCCGCGTGGTGCATCAGCACAAATTTATCCCACAACTGTTCTTCCGTCTCGACATGTTGCGGATCTTTCACAATAGTATTGGGGATCGGACACACCTTCTGGCAGGTTGGTGTCTCGTAGTGCCCTACGCATTCGGTACACTTATCGCTGTTAATCTCGTAGATATGTTCACCCATCGAAATCGCCTCATTCGGGCATTCGGGTTCACACATATCACAATTGATGCATTTTTTAGTGATTAACAGCGCCATAAGGAAACTCTCAAAACAACACAAACCGGGCGGGCATTATACGCGCATTCTTTACTCAGACCAGTTTTTTCACCAGCGCTTCGCTATGACGAATACGTTCTGGTGCCAGTTCCAGATCCTGCTGAATCAGCGCAATGAACAGCAAATCCGTTAACATTCCCTGCGCGTGACAAGCAGAGATTGAAGCACTGTTTGTCGCTTGTTCTTCGGCAATGGTATACAGGCAATGAGAAGCACGCTGTTGCAGGGCATTCGGAGTAAAGCCGGTAATCGCCAGCACTTTTCCGCCCACTCGCAGCATCTCATCTGCCGCCAGGTTTAACTCGCGTCGTACACCGGTGTAGGAAATGGCTAATAACAGATCGTCAGGGGACGACGCCTGTACTGTTGCGAGTAGCGCATGCATATCGCGCACTGCGGCAGCATTGAAGCCAATCTTCATCAGCTTCCAGGCAAAGTTTTGCGCCACCAGACCCGAAGCGCCAATACCGGTCAGAATTATCCGCCGCGCAGAGCGCAACATTGTTACGCATTCATGCAGTTTCTCTTCACTATTAACGTTTAGCGTTGCGTACATAGCGGCAGTATTTTCTTTAATCAGTTTTTCGCCGACCAGCCGTAACGGATCATCACCGCGGATTTGGTTATGAATGGGCACGGAGGGCGATTCCGGCTGGCTTGCCAGCGCTTCACTCAACGCCAACTTTAGTGCCGGAAAACCTTTATAGCCGAGTTTTTGCGCGAACTTCACGACGCTGGACTGACTGACTCCGGCTTCGTTGGCCAGTTGCTGAGAGCTTAAATGGCGCGCCGTATCAGGTTGTAGCAGCAGATAATCCGCCAGTTTTTTATCACTCTGGGCAAGCCCCTGGTAACGCTGACGGATACGAAGTAAGCCGTTCATATCTTTCCTCGCGATGAAATAGTGGCGACAACAGGCAATATGAGACAAACGCGAGTGAATTTTATATTCCATTGCCGCTAATTGCCATGAATTAAAAATTCCAGTTAGCCATGATGCGGTCGATTGTTGCCGGAAAAGTGATGATCTATCTGTTAGGCTATGTAGTAGCGAAAATTAATCAGGATGTTTCAGTCCAGAGGAGTATGGTTTGGCAACTCACGAGCGTCGTGTGGTGTTTTTTGACTTAGATGGAACATTGCATCAGCAGGATATGTTCGGCAGTTTTTTGCGTTATTTACTGCGTCGCCAACCGCTGAATGCGTTACTTGTTCTGCCGTTGTTGCCGATCATAGCCATTGCGTTATTGATAAAAGGTCGTGCGGCACGCTGGCCGATGAGTCTGCTTCTGTGGGGATGCACTTTTGGTCACAATGAAGCGCGTTTGCAGGCGTTGCAGGCCGATTTCGTACGTTGGTTTCGTGACAATGTTACCGCCTTTCCGCTGGTTCAGGAGCGATTAACCACCTACCTGTTAAGTTCCGATGCTGATATCTGGTTGATTACCGGCTCTCCGCAGTCGCTGGTTGAAGCGGTTTATTTCGATACGCCCTGGCTGCCGCGGGTTAATCTTATCGCCAGTCAGATTCAGCGTGGCTATGGTGGTTGGGTATTGACGATGCGTTGTCTGGGACATGAAAAGGTCGCGCAACTGGAGCGCAAAATCGGCACGCCGCTGCGGCTGTACAGTGGCTATAGCGACAGTAATCAGGACAACCCGCTGCTTTATTTCTGTCAGCATCGTTGGCGAGTAACCCCGCGCGGTGAACTCCAGCAACTGGAATAGAGTAAAGCATAGCGGCCGTGTATAATGCGCCGCGCTTTTATAATCGGAGTTTTCTTTTTGTCTGAAGTCGAATTTAGCCACGAATACTGGATGCGTCATGCAATGACGCTGGCGAAGCGTGCCTGGGATGAGCGGGAAGTGCCGGTCGGCGCGGTATTAGTGCATAACAATCGGGTTATTGGCGAAGGCTGGAACCGTCCGATTGGTCGACATGATCCCACCGCACATGCAGAAATCATGGCCCTACGGCAGGGCGGTCTGGTGATGCAAAATTATCGTCTGATCGACGCCACGTTGTATGTCACGCTTGAACCCTGTGTAATGTGTGCCGGAGCGATGATCCACAGTCGCATTGGTCGCGTGGTCTTTGGTGCGCGTGACGCGAAAACTGGCGCTGCGGGATCTTTAATGGATGTGCTGCATCATCCGGGTATGAATCACCGAGTGGAAATTACGGAAGGAATACTGGCGGATGAGTGCGCGGCGTTGCTCAGTGACTTCTTTCGCATGCGCCGCCAGGAAATTAAAGCGCAGAAAAAAGCGCGATCCTCGACGGATTAATTTTGTTTCTCTTCACTCCCTTTCCTGGAAAACAGCAGAGAGGGAGAGTGGGTCAAATAGTTTGATGACGACTGGGAAAGAAACGAGAGAAAAGGAAATTTCTCTTTGCCCAACTCCGTAGGCGATACCGCCGGATAATCCTGCGCCAGTTGCATCGCCGCTTCTGTAGCCTGCTTCTCTTTCTCCTGCAGATAACCCACCAGGCTAATCTGATATTTACGAATATTTTCGACATAAGCGTAGGCTTCATGCCCACGAGCGTAGCCGTAAGTCAGCTTGCTGTAATAGGGTTTCTGGCTAATTAAAGGCAGACGCTGTTTTACGTCAGCCCAACTGTCAGGATTACCTTTGGTTTTTGCCGTCAGGGCGCGGGCATCCAACATATGCGCATAGCCCATATTGTACGCGGCGAGGGCAAACCAGATCCGTTCGTTCTCCGGCACACTTTCCGGCACTTTACTCATCATATCCTGCAAATAACGCACGCCGCCGCTGATGCTCTGTTCGGCATCGGTACGATCCGTAATGCCGAGGCTTTGCGCGGTGTTTTTGGTTAACATCATCATGCCGCGCACACCCGTCGGTGAAGTGGCCTGAGCATCCCAGTGCGATTCCTGATAAGCAATAGCGGCCAGCAAACGCCAGTCAATTTCTTCGGCGTATTTCTCAAACAGGGGCTTTAACTGCGGCAGTACCGCATCGACGGCGCGTAAAAATGTGCGCGTATCGACGTAATCAAAATCATCGCCATGCCCCAGGTATTTCTCTTCAATGCGTGCCAGCGTACCGTCTTCATTCATTTCGTTGAAGAAGTCGAGCAGGGCGGCGGAAAGGGTATTATCGCCATCTAACGGGCTAAACCAAGTCACCGGTTGTTCATCGGTGATATCGAGCGCTACGGCGAGCTCCGGGTGAACGCGCTGAAACAGGCTGATGGCGACAGAATCAGCAATGGTGTAATCGAGTTTTCCTTCGATGACATCTTCCATTAATTCCGCAGAGCCTTTTTTGTCGTCTACCTTCCAGCTTAATTCCGGGAATTTTGTGTCTTTCAGGGTTTGGAGATCGTTAACCACCACGTGACCCGGTGCAACGGTGAGTTGCTCCGCCGTCAGGTTGCCCAGCGTACGTGGGCGATACTGACCCACTTTATAAACCAGTTGTTGTGACACGGAATAATAGGTAGGGCCAGGCTGATAATTTTTTACCCGCTCACTGTTATAGACCAGTCCTGCCGCCAGCAGGTCGGCGTTACCATTATCGAGGTCGTCAAATAACTGGCTGATATTCTGCCGCACGGTCACTTTCAGTTTTACGCCGAGGTAATCGGCAAACTGTTTCGCCAGTTCGTAATCCAGGCCAAAAGGTTTCCCGTTGATTTCGTTATAAGTCAGGGGAGTATGAATGGTGCTCACACGCAACTCTCCCCGCGCTTGAATGGCGGCGATACGGTTGTCGGCTTTACCAAACCAGGGAATGGATGGCCAGAGAGCGACCGCGAGCAGCAGTGCCAGAATGCCGATGAACAGATAATTAATCTTTAATTTTTTCAATTAGTTAATTCTCTGTGTCGTGCGCGTCCCAGCTTGAAAAAACGTAATAATAGTGAAAGGTTTACTCATAAATGAGCGGCATTTTGCGTAAACCTGCGCCAGATGGCAACTTATTACATCCATTGGCGGCACGCGTTGCTAATTCACGATGGTGATTTTATTTCCACGCAAACGGTTTCGTCAGCGCATCAGATTCTTTATAATGACGCCCGTTTCCCCCCCTTGGGTACACCGAAAGCTTAGAAGACGAGAGACTTATGATGGAAATTCTGCGTGGTTCGCCTGCATTGTCGGCATTCCGAATCAACAAACTGCTGGCACGTTTTCAGGCTGCCAGGCTCCCGGTTCACAATATTTACGCCGAGTATGTCCATTTTGCTGACCTCAATGCGCCGTTAAACGATGATGAGCACGCACAACTTGAACGCCTGCTGAAATATGGCCCGGCACTCGCCAGCCACGCCCCGCAAGGCAAACTCCTGCTGGTGACCCCGCGTCCTGGCACCATCTCTCCCTGGTCTTCGAAAGCGACCGATATCGCCCATAATTGCGGTCTACAACAGGTAAACCGCCTTGAGCGCGGCGTGGCTTACTATATAGAAGCCGGTACGCTGACCAATGAACAATGGCAGCAGGTGACCGCTGAACTGCATGACCGCATGATGGAAACGGTCTTTTTTGCTTTAGATGATGCAGAGCAGTTGTTTGCACACCATCAACCGACTCCGGTCACCAGCGTAGATTTGCTGGGGCAGGGCCGTCAGGCGCTAATCGACGCTAACCTGCGTCTTGGCCTGGCACTGGCGGAAGATGAAATTGACTATCTGCAGGATGCGTTCACAAAGCTGGGTCGTAACCCGAACGACATCGAGCTGTATATGTTCGCGCAGGCGAACTCCGAGCACTGCCGCCACAAAATTTTTAACGCCGACTGGGTTATCGATGGTGAACAGCAGCCGAAATCGCTGTTTAAGATGATCAAAAACACCTTCGAAACCACGCCAGACCACGTTCTCTCTGCTTATAAAGATAACGCCGCCGTCATGGAAGGTTCTGAAGTGGGTCGCTACTTTGCTGACCACGAAACGGGCCGCTACGATTTCCATCAGGAACCGGCGCATATTCTGATGAAAGTTGAAACCCACAACCACCCGACGGCGATTTCTCCGTGGCCGGGCGCGGCGACCGGTTCCGGCGGTGAAATCCGCGATGAAGGTGCCACCGGGCGTGGCGCAAAGCCGAAAGCCGGTCTGGTTGGTTTCTCCGTATCCAACTTGCGTATTCCGGGCTTTGAACAGCCGTGGGAAGAAGATTTCGGTAAGCCTGAGCGCATTGTCACCGCGCTGGACATCATGACCGAAGGCCCGCTGGGCGGCGCGGCGTTTAACAACGAATTTGGTCGCCCGGCACTGAACGGCTACTTCCGTACTTATGAAGAAAAAGTGAACAGCCACAATGGCGAAGAGCTGCGCGGTTATCACAAACCGATCATGCTGGCGGGTGGGATCGGCAACATTCGCGCCGATCACGTACAAAAAGGCGAGATCAACGTTGGTGCGAAGCTGGTCGTTCTCGGCGGCCCGGCAATGAACATCGGTCTTGGCGGCGGCGCGGCGTCTTCTATGGCATCTGGTCAGTCTGATGCCGACCTCGACTTTGCTTCCGTACAGCGCGACAACCCGGAGATGGAGCGTCGCTGCCAGGAAGTGATCGACCGTTGCTGGCAGCTTGGTGATGCCAACCCAATCCTGTTTATCCACGACGTTGGCGCAGGCGGTCTTTCTAACGCCATGCCGGAACTGGTGAGCGACGGCGGGCGCGGCGGTAAATTCGAACTGCGCGATATCCTGAGCGACGAACCGGGCATGAGCCCGCTGGAAATCTGGTGTAACGAATCCCAGGAACGCTACGTGCTGGCGGTTGCTGCCGATCAGTTACCGCTGTTTGACGAACTGTGTAAGCGTGAACGAGCACCCTACGCGGTGATTGGCGAGGCCACCGAAGAATTACATCTTTCTCTGCACGATCGTCATTTTGATAATCAACCCATCGATCTGCCGCTGGACGTACTGCTTGGCAAAACGCCGAAGATGACCCGCGATGTACAAACGCTGAAAGCGAAAGGCGACGCGCTGGCCCGTGAAGGGATCACCATCGCTGACGCGGTGAAACGCGTGCTGCATCTGCCGACCGTGGCGGAGAAAACTTTCCTGGTGACCATCGGTGACCGCAGCGTAACCGGCATGGTGGCGCGCGATCAGATGGTGGGGCCGTGGCAGGTGCCGGTCGCTAACTGTGCGGTCACTACTGCCAGCCTCGACAGCTACTACGGCGAAGCGATGGCAATTGGCGAACGTGCGCCAGTTGCGCTGCTGGATTTCGCCGCTTCTGCCCGTCTGGCAGTCGGTGAAGCGCTAACCAACATCGCCGCAACACAAATTGGCGATATCAAACGCATTAAACTTTCCGCCAACTGGATGGCGGCGGCAGGCCACCCTGGTGAAGATGCTGGCCTGTATGAAGCCGTTAAAGCTGTGGGTGAAGAACTTTGTCCGGCGCTGGGCCTGACGATACCGGTGGGTAAAGACTCTATGTCGATGAAAACCCGCTGGCAGGAAGGTAACGAAGAGCGCGAAATGACGTCGCCGCTGTCGCTGGTGATTTCTGCATTTGCCCGCGTGGAAGATGTACGTCACACCATCACGCCGCAGCTTTCTACCGAAGATAACGCACTGCTGCTGATTGATTTGGGCAAAGGCAATAACGCGCTGGGCGCAACGGCGCTGGCGCAGGTTTATCGTCAGCTTGGCGACAAACCGGCAGATGTACGCGATGTCGCGCAACTGAAAGGCTTCTATGACGCGATTCAGGCGCTGGTTGCACAGCGTAAGCTGCTCGCATACCACGACCGCTCTGATGGCGGCCTGCTGGTAACGCTGGCGGAAATGGCCTTTGCTGGTCATTGCGGCATTAACGCGGATATTGCCTCTCTGGGCGACGATCGCCTGGCGGCGTTGTTTAACGAAGAACTGGGTGCGGTGATTCAGGTGCGTGCCGCTGACCGTGAAGCGGTCGAGTCCGTACTGGCACAGCATGGGCTTGCTGATTGTGTCCATTATGTAGGGCAGGCGGTTTCCGGTGACCGTTTTGTGATTACCGCCAACGGGCAGACTGTATTTAGCGAAAGCCGCACCACGTTGCGTGTCTGGTGGGCAGAAACGACCTGGCAGATGCAGCGCCTGCGTGACAACCCGGAGTGTGCTGACCAGGAGCACCAGGCGAAATCAAACGACGCCGATCCGGGCCTGAATGTGAAACTGTCGTTCGATATCAACGAAGATGTGGCAGCACCGTATATTGCCACTGGCGCGCGCCCGAAAGTTGCCGTACTGCGTGAGCAGGGCGTGAACTCCCATGTTGAAATGGCGGCAGCTTTCCACCGTGCGGGCTTCGATGCTATCGACGTGCATATGAGCGATCTGCTGGCTGGACGCACGGGCCTGGAGGGTTTCCACGCCCTGGTCGCGTGCGGTGGTTTCTCCTACGGTGATGTGCTGGGTGCCGGTGAAGGTTGGGCGAAGTCAATCCTGTTCAATGACCGTGTACGCGATGAGTTTGCAACCTTCTTCCATCGTCCGCAAACGCTGGCGCTGGGGGTATGTAACGGTTGCCAGATGATGTCTAACCTGCGCGAACTGATCCCAGGTAGCGAGTTGTGGCCACGTTTTGTGCGCAATACCTCCGATCGCTTTGAAGCGCGTTTCAGCCTGGTTGAAGTAACCCAAAGCCCGTCGCTGCTGTTGCAGGGGATGGTGGGCTCGCAAATGCCGATTGCTGTCTCTCATGGTGAAGGGCGCGTGGAAGTGCGTGATGCGGCGCATCTGGCGGCACTGGAAAGCAAAGGGCTGGTGGCACTGCGCTATGTCGATAACTTCGGCAAAGTCACTGAAACCTACCCGGCTAACCCGAACGGTTCACCGAACGGTATTACGGCAGTCACGACTGAAAGTGGTCGAGTCACCATTATGATGCCGCACCCGGAACGTGTTTTCCGTACTGTCAGCAACTCCTGGCATCCGGAAAACTGGGGCGAGGATGGCCCATGGATGCGCATTTTCCGCAATGCACGTAAGCAGTTGGGGTAAGTCGTCAACCCATTGGTATTGCAGCCCGGATGAGACATTCACGCCGCATCCGGCATTAAGCACCAACCGCTATTATGAGCTCCCAACTTCGGGAGCTTTTTTGTGTCTTTAAATCACGACAATGGGTGGTTTGCCGTGTCGCTTTTTGGTGACACTTAACTCATTGATTTTAATATTATCTAATAAGTTTATCTTAAGTTGTCTCTTTTTAGCGACACAGTGGCTGATTTACATTCAAATAGCGGAGAAGCCATAAACCCCTCAAAGCAACGTATAATCAGTACGTTACCAAACTATTTTCTTTATTGGCACAGTTACTGCATAATAGTAACCAGTGGCTCATTCACCGACTTATGTCAGCCCCTTCGGGACGTGCTACATAAAATTCGAATGACGCACAACAAGGTGCCTGCCGTCCAACTTCTGATATCAGCGTAGCTATATCAACCATCGGGCGAAACGTCGAGTTAGGCACCGCCTTATTCCATAACAAAGCCGGGTAATTCCCGGCTTTGTTGTATCTGAACTTCCCCTCGGTTAGCATCAGGCTATTCGCGTCTGACGAGAGTAACGCCTTGAAACGCTGGCCCGTTTTTCCCCGCTCATTACGACAACTGGTAATGCTGGCATTTTTGCTGATTCTGCTGCCCCTGTTGGTGCTGGCATGGCAAGCCTGGCAAAGCCTGAATGCACTTAGCGATCAGGCGGCGCTGGTTAACCGCACTACGCTTATTGATGCCCGGCGCAGTGAAGCGATGACCAACGCGGCGCTGGAGATGGAGCGTAGTTACCGTCAGTATTGCGTGCTGGACGACCCAACCCTGGCGAAGGTTTATCAAAGCCAGCGCAAGCGTTACAGCGAAATGCTCGATGCCCACGCAGGCGTGCTGCCGGACGATAAACTCTACCAGGCATTACGTCAGGATTTGCACAATCTGGCTCAACTTCAGTGTAACAACAGCGGTCCCGATGCTGCCGCCGCCGCACGTCTTGAAGCCTTTGCCAGTGCCAATACCGAAATGGTACAGGCCACGCGCACAGTGGTGTTC
>SKER01002327.1_pt1 | contig 12734 bp, 18 predicted proteins | sample 4826961 | NCBI WGS metagenome assembly SKER01 (sample SAMN11008804, study PRJNA524170) | human gut metagenome | biome: Human fecal sample; material: Feces; isolation source: fecal sample from pouch patient p47 | host: Homo sapiens | place: Israel: Tel-Aviv | collected 2016-11-16
AAAAAACTGAGAGAATTAGAAAGGAGTTGGTTACAGGAGAACCTAAGCAAAGACTAATCGCTCAAAATCGTGCTCTGAAACTGAAGTTATATCAGTTCATTAAAACAAGCCACAAAGAAAAAGGGTGGGCTATCAGCTGGATGTGTCAGTTAGCTCAAATGAGCCGTGCTGCTTATTACAAATGGTTAAACCATAAGCCTAGTCAGCGAGAAGTAAGAGATCAGGCCATCCTTGAACGTATTTTAGAAATCGCTAAAACTAATAATGGTTTATTCGGTTCAGGTAAAATGACACTTGCCTTGAACAATGATCTAGTAGATGGTGAAAAGCCAATCTACCGACGAACTGTCGCACGTATCATGTGTGTTAATCGTATTTATTCTAATAAGACAAAATACAAGAAACAAAAACGTTACACCTTCTCAAAACCAGACCAGACAGCTGAGAATGTTCTCAACCGTGACTTTAATTCTGAACACCCAAATGAAAAATGGTGTATAGACGTGACCGAAGAAAAAGTTCCAGGAACAAAACAAAAACTCTTCATATGTGGAGTACTTGATTTATATGACCGTTATATTGTCAGTTATTCCATCAGTAACAGGAATGACACGGCATTGGTAAATTCAGCCATTAAAAAAGCCCTTAAAGAATTTCCGGATAGCCATGCCTTACTGCATAGTGATCGAGGATTTCAATTTACACGGCGATCTTTTACCTACATGTTGAAAGCGCAGGGCATGACACAGTCAATGTCTAGAGTCAGTCGTTGTATCGATAATGGGCCAATGGAGAGCTGGCAGGGAATTATAAAGGAAATGAGAGCGGTTCTTTATCCTAATGTGTCAAGTTTTGAAGAGATGAAAGAGGCTTACGAAAAGACCATTCACTATTACCTATATCATGATCCCCAAGAGAGATTCAATGGGAAAACACCAGCTCAAGTGAGAGCTGAAGCACAAGAAAATCCAGAACAAGCTCCATATTATCCAATTAAACAATCTAAAAAATATAGAGATTACTGGAAAACTATTGCCGATAAGAAAAACCAGACTGCTTAACCCAAAGCAACCTGGTTCCTCACATTTTATTTATTTCAATTGTCTACTTGACACGGTACGTATCAGTTGAACTGGCTTTTTAAGTTGAATCAATAGTTTCGAATTTTTTAAGTGTGCTCCTTCTATTACTTTTACTATTTTATTATTACGTACTGAGGGGACAATGCCATTAGTCTAATTTGTTGTAAACATGCATTCTACCATATATCGCATCAGAACCAAAACGAACTTGTCCATTACTATCAAAGAAAATTGGGTCACTGGTTGGTCCATCATTGTGAGCAAATCCTGCTACATAACTGCCATCTTGAGCAAAACCATTATGTAGCTGACTACTTGTGTCACTATAACCGTCTTCGGCAGTAACACGAGTCACACTACCAGATGGGGAAACCATAATTGTATCTCCTAAGTCATTTTGATAGGTACCAGCAACACTAGAGAAATCACCATTGGCAATTGCTGTAGTATCAACTGCAGTGGTAGTTGATGCTTGTTCAGCTGGAGCAGCTGGAGTAGCTGGTTGTTCTGTTGTAGCTCCCTGATTTCCTACAGCTGTTCCTTCAGTAGGATTGGTTGACGCAACTTCCTGTTGAGAAGTGCCAGCAACATTACTGGCATCTGCAATACAGATGTTTTTTCTCCAAGAAGTTCAGACACGGATATATTCAAGCGTTTAGCCAAGTGGTCTAATGTTTCTAGTTTAGGTTGCGATTTTCCACTCTCTATTCTTGTTAATTGACGAACAGATAGAACCTTCTTATCATCACAAAATGTCTCCTTTGTTAGACCCTGTGCTAATCTTAATTCTCTTAATCGGTGACCAAAGTCTTGTCCCAACATAACTTTCTCCAGTCTATTTAAGATTATTACGAACATTGTTACTTTTAGTATTATAACAATTACAAAAATCAATTTCAAACTGCAAAAAACCAAGTCAACTTGGACTTGGTCTTGGATTTCATTTTTGAACAAATGGTTGTAAATTACCAACTGGTTGGCAAGGAAATTGGAATGTTGAGTTTGACTTTCATCTTACCGTTAGCAACTGAGGCTTGGTCAATCTCGTAGCCGATGTCAGGGAGTTTAAGCTGAATCTGATCGTTAACCATGCGGATACCACTATTAGATTGAGCGATGCTCTTCTTGAGGTAAGGTAGAACCAGTGATTTAGGGACTGGAAGGCGACCTAGGTGAGCACCTGCTAAGTCTAGTAGGATGACTTCCTTGTTAGTACTAACTGTAAAATCAAGGCTAAATGTTGATCCGACTGGGCCAATGGAAACTGGTACCTTAACTGTCAGATAGGAATCTCCCAAATCTACGGTGCTATTTTGTAGTGTCTCGTCCTTAGAATCCGAAAGGCTTGCTTTAAGCACCTGACGCAGTTGGTTACTATCGAGATTAATTTCGGTAGAAAGACCGCCTGATGATAGGGACGCCCCTCCAATACCTGCTTTAGCTAGGTCAGCTAAAGTCGTTTGTGTTGATACATTTTTTAATTGGTCTTGACTGTCAATCTTGTCCGGAATGAGAAGGGCTGCCATTGCAATAAAGAGCACAATGACGAGGACAATGAGTCGTTTAAACCATTTCCACATAGGGAATACCTCGTTTCAAATTTTCACTTTTGAGGTCTATTGTACTGTAATAAGGGGAAAAAAGCGAGTAAGAACTGGAAATTCTCTCATATTTTCTTAATGCTCAAGCTAGTCTTCACAGTCTAAGAGAAATAAAAGTGATGAGCAGTATCAGATAATCATCTGCTCTCATAGGCTCATTCCTACTCCTCTAAAGGAGTGATATCGCTAAGCAGAGACCTGCAGCAGTATTTGCAAAAGCGTGGATAAAGACACTTGGAAGAATAGAGCCACCTGCTTTTTTCTCATTGATAGTACCAAAGACGTAAGCTATGAGACTGATAAAGGCAAAAATCATAACAGCTTTTAGAAAGCCTATTAGTTGGATAAACATAAGCGCATGAATCAGACCAAATAATAGGGACTGAGCGAGATTTGCTCCTAGAAATCCTAGTTTTCCTTGCAATCTTTTCAAAAGAAAACCTCTAAAAAAGATTTCTTCTGGTAAGGCAGTGCCTAAGATAGCGTAAGCTAGGATGGCAGGGAGGGCTCCGAATCTCTTTCCTGCAAAATCTGCTGTGGCTGTTTTGCTAGGGTCAAACCAACTAAAGACCACAATCGAAAAAAGAGTAAAAAGTAGGGTAAAACCAAAAATCGTCTGTACTAACCGCCCTTTCCGCTGGGTTTGAACCGGCTTCAGACCAATCCAGTCAAAGAAGCCGACCTTTTTCCTCCTCCAAATCAACCAAGTCATAAAAGGAATGAAAGAGACGATGATCAGTTCCAAAATACCGTTCACCAGTTTAGACATAAACAAGTTCATGAGTTTGTCCTCCTTTTCGAGTCAAAAGACAGCTTTGATCTTTAAAAATAGATACCTTGCACCTTGATTATACTATTTTTAGGGTAAGAAAGAGCTCTTTCTTACCAGTCTTGCCAGGTTTCTTTGGCACGAATCACACGGTCCTGCTTATACTCAATATGGTAAACGCGCCAGCCACCAATCCAATCGTCGGCCAGCTTGTACTCAACACTTCCTTGAACATCATCCCCCTGGCCCAAAAGCTTCTCCACTTCTTTTCGCACCATTCCTTCAAGCTGATACTGGCGTTGAAAACTCCACATCAACTTGTGACGTAGGGAATCTGGAGTATGGGCCCATTTTTCGGGAGTAAATACCCGGTCACGAGGTACAATGATTGCAACATGAACGAGGCAAATGATTTCAATGATTAGCCACAAGGCTTTTCGTCGTCTGCGTCTGCTTTCTAGAGTAAGGGATGCCATCAGACTACCTTACCTTCTCTTGCTCCCAATGCTCATCAATCTCGACGGTATGCTCCTTAGCAAAATGGTAGATTATATCTCTAGCCAGGTCTTGAGACACACGAGCCACATTAGTCATATCAGTGTCTAAGTCTTCTGTGTCGTGCTCTAAGCGATACTTGCCATTCTCGTACTCTACAAAGATGAAACGAGGGGACTCTTTACCGCCATAGGTGAAATAAAGGCTTTCATAGGATACAGGAAGTTTCACAAGAGCATCCCAGATGTCACTTTCACTTGGGCCTGCAATCGTATCGTAGTTCACCTCATCTGCTGTCGAAATACGCATGACTAGACCTTCTGATTTCTTCCTAAGAACCGTTAACCAATAAAATAAATCCATCTTTTTTCTCCTTTAAATAATGATGCCTTTTTGCTTCAGATTATTCAGACATTCCTGTAAATAGACAGTATCATGCTCTGGATAAATGATAGGCGGTAATTCTTCCTCTTCAAGCCTGTCGTAGGCTGGCAGTTGCTTTCCTCGATACTCTTTTTCAAACCATTCGGGGCTGACACGATAGCCCCGCTCTGTCATTTCTTGCATAATGAGCTCATGGTATTTAAACAAGCGGTAGGGGGAATAGTCAAAAACATAATTAACCGTAGCATGTTTACGTTGCCATCCCTTGCCACGAAGGGCACAACATTCTCGGTGTTGCCCTAATAATTGCTGACGGGGTAGTTTTAAAATCAGGTCTTGATGCCATAGTCTCATTTGCTACCTCCATTAATCAGAGTTGACTCCTCCAGATAGCGATTAGGGTACTTGGTGAGGAGCTCTTTGACGGATGTCACCAAATGAATCTGGGGAATACGACCTGCCGCATAGCTATCCAATTGGGCCATAAACATCTCCTTCTCACTGCCAGTTGCTTTTTTCTTAAAATAGCCCCAGATATGTTGGAAGGCATTAACGACCTGACCAGGATTTTCAGGAAGGTCCAGGGCTTGATCAATGTAGGCCTGAACCTGATCCAAACTAACCTCATCATTCTTGAGATAGTTACGGATTTCTAAGTAAATCTTGTTTGAATGGCTGAGCACCAGGTACTTATTGGCTGCCCAAAGTCGCTCGCACTGGCGACGTGGATTGGTAGTTGTCATTAGGAACCTTCCTTGATTGCTTTTTATCAGTATAGCATAGTTTAAATGGGGATAATAGATTATGCCTTTGAGAATTTGAAGAGTGATTTCCAACTATTTTCAGAAAAGGGCTTTTGCTTGGTTTGCTTGTAAGCGTTTGCTATACTTAAGGTATCAAAGAAAGGAGACAAAGCCTATGACATTGTCCAAAAAACTCACACTTTCTCTTGCCTCTATGGCAGTTCTTGGTCTTTTAGCAGCCTGCTCAAACCAGAAAGCTCAAACACCTGAAAGCTCTGCTAGTACCCAACAAAGTTCAAGTAAGGTTTCACCTTCACAAAGTTCTGAAGCTTCTAAACAGACTAACGGGCTAGATGGCACCTATAAAGGGACTGAGGAAAGCGATCGTATTACTCTTACCATCTCTGAAAATACTGGTACTTGGGAAGAGGACGAAGCAGATGGCGAGAAGGATAGCAAGTCTGTAACAGTTAACCCTGCCAATCAAAGTCTAACGATTGGGGATGATATCAAATACTATAAACTCGACGGGAATCAGCTGACTATTGAAGATGATGATCGTGATTCAGATGATACCATTATCTTAACAAAATAATATCAGATACCTTAGCCAAACCACTCTCTTGATTTAGCTAAGGTTTTTTATGTTTTACTATTGCAAGAAAGAAAACGGATACAAACAAGAGGCTGAGGATGACCCAAAGACAATTATGGTTGACGCTATTCTTTTATCAATTATTGTAACTCTTATTGGACTCGGATTTTCTGTATATAATTATATTATCTTCGACAAACCTTTTATGACTACAATTACAAAAGGTTTGCTAGCTGCATTTTCTCTGGGTGCGACAGTAGTTGCCATTAGTCTATCCAAGTCAAATAGGAAGTAAAGATAAGAAAAAGGTATAAGTTTGCAGACTTATACCTTTTTTGGTAAAACATTACTTAATTTTGTGTTTGTTCATTTTTTCTTCAAAAATAGCTGTCATGATTTTACGCAACTCTTCTCTCTCTTTTTCAGGAAGGTCCCCTTGGCGCTTAGCCACTGCATAGAGCTCAGGATATTGCTTGGCTACACGCTCTACTGTCTTAGTCGTCGCATGGCCTCTTACAAAGAAAGGAATGCGTTTAATCCATTCTAGCGGTACCAAGTCAAGCAACTTCTTCGCAGCTTCCTTGTCAGAAATCTCAGCTGTACTCAACCCTTGGTTGATTTGTTCTTGTTCTTTTTCAGTAAAATCTTTTAATTCCATTACTAATTCCTCTTAATCTTTATATAGTAGATTTTACACTCTTACATGAGATTATACAACTGATTGGGACTGATGGGACAAGGAATTGACTAGCTCATGTGTCATGTTTCTACCCTACTCAAACTTTCGTTGCACGTTAACCTAGTCCATATCCACCCATTTGCCATTGTCCATGATAAAGGGTTTGGCTAGACCCGGTCCGGTGTAGTCCTTGTACTTGGTTGTGAGATACTTGTAGCAGTCCTTCTTGCTAGCAAATTTAATGGCTTGGTAGGGCTCTTCGAAGGTCAACTTTTCAACAAATAAGTAGCCATCCGTCGTTGGAACTAAGACGCCAACATGACCAACAAAAAGAGAATCTCCGTCCAGATTATCATGGACAACAACCGACAGCATACGTGCCTTGTCATCAAAGGTGAACTGCTTGTAGTAATCTTCCATATGTTTGGCGTGAACCTTGACATCTTGGGTAGGTTCAGTCTTAACCCTTGAAAAGAGAATTTCAAAGTTTGCCTGCTCCTTGGCATCAAAAATCTTGCCCTTGTCAATGGCATCCTTATCTTGGAAAAGGAGCTCACTATCACTTTTGACTTGAGGAATCTTTATTTTTCCTTTCAGTAGCAGGTAAGTGTTAATACGGCAGTTGGTGCCGATAAAGTCACCATGCTTGGCTGTCCACAGGCTACTGATTTTTTCCACATCATAGTCGGTTTTAGTAAATGGTTTAAAATCCCCAGTTAAACCAACAGAACCAACGGTATCATTGTAATCCTTGACCAGATTGATAAAATTCTCCACACTCCCCTCGTCCAAATGTTTCGAGAGAATGGAACGTACCTCACTAAGACTAACCTTACTATTGAGGTTGGAGTAGCTTGGTTGCTTCTCCTTTTTGTGGAAATGTGTAAAAACTGCTAATCCGACAAGGAATAGGCTAGAGATAGATAAAAGAATCAGCGTCTGTTTTTTTAGATATTTCATAGGCGCCTCCTTGGCTTCATTATATCAGATTTTGTGGACTCCTCCTTCTCAAAACGCTCCTCCACAAGAAAAAAGCCTCGTTACCAAGACTTTCTTCACTTTTTCAAATTTTTCTTTTCTAGTCTCTCAGACCTTCACTTGTCATTCACAATATTGGCGAAGGCTTCTTGAATGTCCTTGTTATTAGTTGGATACATGTAATACATGTTTTCGGGATTACCTTGATTTTGCATGGAAACTAGGACTACTGGTTGACCTTTATGGATGGTGAAATGGTAGAGAATCATGGCTGAGCCTGCATAACCGTAACTGTCTACGATGATATAGTCCGCTGTTCCTGTACCGTCGTCTGAGAAGGCAACATCTACCTTTTGTTGGTTGGTCATTGGGGCATTCTGTTCGGTCTTTTCTCCTACAGTGATGCGGTTATTTTTAGCAAAACTCATGGCACCATAGAAATCGTCACTTCCGTTTGGTGTTAACCTTCTATAACTTTCTTGATTCATCTTGTGGCCAAACTCTACCATATAACTAGCAAGCTTGGCAGCCTTGTCACTATTCCAAAGGGCAGTTGTATTGGTTGGGCTATTCTGGCTAGATTGGCTCTTGCTTTTCACTCTGTAATAGGACGTGTAAACCACTCCTGGTCCAGCGAACTCTGGAATTTGAACCAAACGATCTGTGTCTTTGACAGAATTGTCCGGAGACGGTGCCGCTTGGTTGGCTGGCACAGGGACAAAGGGATTAACCCCATGACCTGGACTATTGTCCGCAAAATAGAACATGGGTTGACCTTTGAAATCCTTAATAACAGTCTTACCATCAGTGCTTCCCGTCTCCTCAGACTTTGTGAGGCCAGATTTTGTAATAGTCACAACATGACCACTGTCAGACACCCAATCTCCTTCGATGCTCGAAAAATCACCATTTCGAATGGCTTCCACATCCATAGCAGGTATTTTGGCCACCGATGAAGCACTCTGACTTTGAGAACTATAGCTTGAAGACGTCTCAGAAGCTTTAGAACTCGATTGCTTAGACTTGTCTAAGGAAAATGTCTGACTGTTAGATGAGGCCACCGTGAGGGATGGTTGCTTTTGGGTTTGTAAGTTGTGAGAATGCCAGACAAAAATTACCCCACCACCAAGAAGCGTCACACAAAAAACCGCAACGATTGATGCTACTACCTTATGAGTCGCCACAAACTGACTCAAGCTTTCCCAAAATCCCTTTTTAGATGCTGGCAACAAGGCTTCAACTTCTGCTCGATTGGCTAAGAGACTACCATTTTGTATCGCCTCGTCAACCTCTGTCATCTTTGGGCGACGTCCATAAATCTTCATAAAATAGGTTAACCATTCTTCTGCTTTCATTGCATCTCCTTTTTGAAGCATAATAGTTCCATTGTAGCATAAATTAGAAATTCGTGTTGACTTGGTAGAACAGAAAAAAACTGCAAGCAAGTTGTTGCAGTTAGTGTTATAGACTGAGTCACTATTTCTGAGTATGGCCAAGCCTCTTAAGATAAGTATAGCCTAAATAGAAAAAGAAAAGCACTAGTGGTAGTATCTACTGTAGTAGCAGGTTGAGTTGGTGAAACATTTGTTGAAGTTGTTGTACTTTCTGCAACTGGTGCCGCTGTTGTTTGGTCAGCATGTGCGACTTGAGCGTTTGCCATATAGGCACAGCCAATCAAGACAGATGCTACACCAAAAGCGTATTTGCGAATTGAGTAGCGTTGTTTTTCATGATGTTTTTACCTCTTACATTCTTCAATATAAGTATCGTCCTTTTCTTTTTCTATCAATGCCCTACATCTGAATAAGCAATGTAAAATCGAACTTCTTGGTCACGATTTTTTTGAACAAAGCTGTACCAATTGTCACCATTAGCGAAGATGTATTTATCCCATTGTATGTCCCCTTGAGGTTGCACATAAGCAACACCACCGTCTTTGTTAGGTTCAGTATAAACAGGGGTGTCCTGTGTCAGTGTCAAAGTACCAGAAGTGGCTTCCCAACCGCCATAACCTGTTTTCGGATCAGATTCAGAAGTTGTGGTTCCAGCTTGATTAGCACTGTTACCTTGACTTGGAACAGGTTGAGATGGTGTTTGAGCTTGCGCTTGTTTTGGTGCTGTAGTTGTTGCACTAGAAGCGACACTAGCTTCACTACTTTTAGCCTCGGTACTAGAGTCTACTTGCGTAGAACTAGAGGAGCTACTTGATTTCTTTGAAGAGCTCTTTGTCAAACTCTTACTGCTAGAGGATGACATTTTGCTGGTCTTTGTATCCTTACTGTAGAAGCCACTTTTATCTACTTTACTACTACCACAACCTTTTAATAGTACAAAAGCAAGTAAGATAACCAATACGGCTACTAGCAAACTTGTAACGATTTTAATTGTTTTTTTCATCATCATGATTCCTCACTTTCATTTGATATACGTCACTATATTCCAATGTTACAGAATGTCAAGTGTTTACAAAATATTTCTGTAATATTTTGTAATTCATCTAAATGTTTAAAAAATTGGCGTATAGAGTTTCCATGTAAATGATTTCTACATTCCTCTATTACATAATCATCAGAAATAGAAAATAAACGTAAATAAAATGTTGTTAGAGTTTCATTGGTACAAAATTACCAACAATAATTCCTACTATTCGTGGATCTTCATCATATGAAAGAAAAATATCTTGATCTTTTGGATTGATAGAAACTAATCTTAATCCATATTCCTCACGATAAACTCGTTTAATGTAGGTCTGACTATTACAGACCACAGCATAAACTGCTCCATCGTAATCAAACCATGACTCGAGAATGAGAGCAACAGAGCCATTTTGATATTTAGGTTCCATTGAATCTCCAGATACCCATGAAGCAAAACCATGAGCTAATTCTTCATCAAAATAAACAGTATCATAGTCCTGATCGTTATAAACCGATTAACCTATACCAGTAGCCATTTTTTCGTAAACATGATATTCGTATAGTTTTGCTGATATTGAAACAACGTTCTTACATGTTTCTTTTTTAACTAGGTTTCTGACATAGCTAAGTGCTTGACGAAGATAATTCCACCAAGAACTGCCACCACCATGTATCAGTAAGATAGGAGGCAAATTCTTATCACCAAATTCATGGAATTTCATGTTTAAACTCCTTACTTTAGGACTTTCACTAGCTACATCCTTGTTTAATCAGCTCGTACAAGCAGTGATACCACCTCAACGTGATGCGTTTGAGGAAATAGATCCACCGGCTGTACTTTCTTCAGTTCATAGCCCAATTCTTGATAGCGTTTGATATCACGCGCCATGGTTGCTGGGTTACATGAGACATAGGTAATCTTCTCAGGTTGCATGGCGACGCTGGCTTTGATGAAGCTTTCCGTCAAGCCCTTGCGTGGTGGATCTACAATGATGACGTCTGGTTTGATACCATCCTTGCTCCACTTGGCCATAGCATTTTCAGCTGAGTCAGCCACATAGTGGGCGTTAGTAATGCCGTTGCATTCTGCATTTTTCTTGGCATCTTCAACGGCTGTTTCGATGACTTCAACGCCGTAGACTTCCTTGACCTGTTTGGCAAATGATAAACCTATTGTCCCGATACCTGAATAGGCATCAATAACAATGCTGTCGCTGTTTAGATCTGAGAAGTCAATAGCTGTTTGATAGAGTTTTTCAGCCATCTCGGTGTTAACCTGATAGAAAGACTGGGCAGAAATCTCATAGTCATTGCCCAACATACTGTCTGTGATGGTGTCTTGACCATAAAGGGTGCGGAACTCCTTACCAAAGATGGCGTTAGTGTTCTTATCGTTGATGTTTTGGATGATTGAAACGACACTTGGAAAAGCTTCCGTAATCTTAGCAATAATCTGGTCAATACGGAAAACTTTTGGTCTGGTCGTTACAAAGACCAACATCATCTGACCTGAATAATGACCACGACGAACTACCAAATGACGAATCAAACCTGTCTGCTCCTTCTCATCATAAGGTTTGAGGTCATAGCGACGGAGAAGGTCACGTACAAAGACAATGAGTTTATCAATCTCCTTGTCCTGGATAAGGAAATCTTCAATTGGAATCAAGTCGTGCGAATTCTTGCGGTAGAAACCAGTTTCAAGCTGACCTTTAACACGGCGAACGGGCACCTGCGCCTTATTACGGTAAGCGTACGGTGTATCCATCCCCAATGTTTCAGCGACTTCTACGTCTGAGATACCTGCTGTCTTATAGAGGTTGTCCACAACTTGTTTACGCTTGAACTTAAGCTGCTCCTCATAAGTCATATGCCCAAAATCAGCAATTCCTGAACGAAGATAGGTCGCATCAATGTCCTGATTACGGTTTGGTGAAAGGGTCATATACTCCTCAACCTTACCAAAGCCGATATTTTTCTTGAGCTTAAGCACTCGCATCTTGATGACTTCGCCTGGTAGGGCGTTATCCACGAAAAAGACAAAGCCGTCCACCTTAGCAACGCCTGCTCCTTCATGTGTCAAATCAACAATTTCAACTTCTACAATAGCGTTTTTATTTAACATAATTCAACTTTCTTTACTCTTATAGGGCTTTAGAGGGACCTAAAAGCCACTTGCTACCCTCCATTATAGCACATATAAATCAAATTTATGGCTGGCCATAAATAATATAGATTTTTCAGAAAAGTCATACAGTGCTATCATAGGTCCATGACAAAAAATTAAACGGCTCAGCTACTTGGCTAGATGTCGTTTCTATCTAAAGGAGAATAATCATGCCAGATATTACCATTCATACAATCGAAACTGCACCAGAAGAAGTCAAAGACGTCCTTCAGACAGTCAAAGATGCCAATGGGGGATTCATTCCAAACTTGATTGGTCTCCTTGCTAATGCGCCAACTGCGCTTGAAACTTACCGCACTGTCGGTGAAATCAACCGTCGTAATTCATTGACACCAACTGAACGTGAAGTTGTTCAAATTACAGCTGCTGTTACTAATGGCTGTGCCTTCTGTGTGGCAGGTCACACAGCCTTTTCAATCAAGCAAATCCAAATGACACCTCAACTTTTGGAAGCTCTTCGTAACCGTACACCAATTGAGGACGATCCAAAACTTGATACCCTCGCTAAATTCACTATTGCTGTAATCAATACCAAAGGTGCTGTTGGTGACGAAGCCTACAACGACTTCTTGGAAGCTGGTTACACTGCACAAAATGCCCTTGACGTTATCTTGGGTGTCAGCCTTGCAAGCTTGTGTAACTACGCTAACAATCTCGCACAAACACCAATTAACCCTGAACTTCAAGAATTCGCTTAATGCAAAGATAAACTAGAGGAGGACCTAAGCCTATGTCACATTTTTCAAAAGAATTCCTTACTTGGTTGGACACCAACGCTGACCATATTGACCAAGAGTCTGGAC
>SKER01002331.1_pt1 | contig 12721 bp, 7 predicted proteins | sample 4826961 | NCBI WGS metagenome assembly SKER01 (sample SAMN11008804, study PRJNA524170) | human gut metagenome | biome: Human fecal sample; material: Feces; isolation source: fecal sample from pouch patient p47 | host: Homo sapiens | place: Israel: Tel-Aviv | collected 2016-11-16
ATCTAGTCCTCTTTCTATTTTGTTTTTAATTTTTTTCAATAGTTTCATCACTTAGCACCCCTTTGTTAAAGAGCTGAGTGACAACATCTAACAAAGTAGCTTGCGCTATTTCAGAGCTTTCTTTCTGTTTCGCAAGGCCTGCTTGCATTTCAGCAAACTTCTCATTTTCGTACTTATCACGAAAATTCTTTTGATAAATCACGTCAAGAGCTAACTTTTCTAGCTCACTGTTTGACAAGCTGATTTTATCAGCTGGTAACATAACAGGATAGATAGCACCTTCGTCATTTGACAAGACTACTTTCGTCCCTTTGACCGTGCCATCTGTTTCAAATTCTTGCGACTTCGAACTAAATTTTAGTTTCATATTTTTTCCTTTCTAATCTACAGGGAATGGGTCTGCGGTAAGATAAGTGGTTGTACCAGTCCAGACGTGGTTACCAGTGAAGGCGTTTGTAAGTTTAATGGTGCCGTCAGTTTGCAAATGCAATATAGCCCAGGCGTTAACGGAGTTTGAGACATTACCGTTTATACCCATATGTACTTCGCAGGCAGGTCTATATCCAGATGGAATAGTTTCATTCACTTTGCTATATTCACATTGAGTATTTATATTTGAAATAGCTCTATTCCAAGATATTTGGACTTGGTTACCAATCCTAGTGAGTGTGCCTTTGCTTGACCATGGCAATGGTATTATCTTTGAATACACCTTAGTCTGGTTGACAGCAGTAAATTCAGCTACTTTATTTTGAACAGCATAGTACTGCCAATCTTGCCAACTTCCACCAATTCGCACACGATAAGCTGACAACTTTCCGTTGAAATCAATAGCTTCTTGTAATACCCAAGTACTATTAGTATCAAATCGCTGCACTCTAAAATACGTATGAGATTGCATTCCTGTTGCAGTTGGTCTATGCAATAATTCTTCACCGCAATAGAAACCAGTTTCAACAATCGTATTCATGTCAGTATTTCTAGCAACTTGAATTATCTGTCCGTTGTTGTTAGTTAGTTTGTGGTGTTGAATGTCTTTGTTTTTGTATTTAAACACCCAGTCGCTGTCAACAGCATTTGCATTTTCTGGTGTTTTGCCAAAACCTACCCTGTCTGGTCTAATTGCAACAGGAAACTTCTCTGTACCAACAGTTGCTATGAACTCATAGCTTGTGAACGCATCTTCGATTTTACCGATAATGTCATAAGTCTTTAGTGTGCTAAAAGTAGCTGCTAAATTAGCCCTAGAGTTTGTTAAATTATCAATAGTCGTCCATGTTCCACCAGCGCTTCCTGTGTCAGTTGTGTAGTTAGCAGCCGAATGCTCCTTGTACTTAAAAGAAATAATCATTTTGTTCTTTTGCTTTCCACCGACTGTTAAAGGAGCTATTCTGGCATTTCTTGTGACGGTTAAGGTCGTGCTAGAAGAACCGCTACGCTGCAATGTAAACGAAATTTGTGGAGTAAAATAATTGATAACAGTAACTTTAACATCAACTGCGTTTGACGTTCGTCCTCGACTGTCTGTTACTGTCGCTCGAATAGTCACCGTGCCATTAAAGTTCATCATGCCAAGAAAGCCATTATTTGAATTCGTGCTTTGATTCTTGCCAACAATTTCAGCACGATAGCTTGAAATCGTTGAACCATAAGCGCCACTAGCGTTGTTGAAAGTTACTTGTATATTTGACATCACTTGGGCGAATGTATTAGCTGTATTTAACAAGTTCTTAACTGTTGCATTGCTATCCGTCAGCGTTATACTGCCGAGCGTTGGTTTGACGCTGTCAGGGACATTCAAAGTAAGCCTACACGTTGCTGAACCAATCTTGCTAGAGCCACTATAAGTCTCTACAGTAATATTGCCCCAATCGCTCGTTTTATTTGGCATAGCGGTAGCCAGATTGAGCGGTGGCGTCCAGCTAACAGAGGTGTCAACATTCGTTGCGATTGTGCCAGATAGCGCCCCAAAGTTGTATTTGACCGTATGCTTAAAACCACTATTCTTGCGATTGATATTGAGTGTCATAGCACTTCCAAGTGTGCCTGTAACATCGCTGATTGTACTTGCTCGGGGAATCGTTGGCAGTTTTAAATCAAAAGCGACCATTGAGCTTCCGTAACCGCCAGCGTTTAAAGCAACAGAAATTTTGATACCAACCGTTTTAGTCCCGTCTCCGTTATGCGGCACGCTATAATCATGACCAAAAATCAATTGAGATGAGTTTGTGCCAATATTAATAGCTGGATGTTCGATAGCCGAGCCACCGTTGATAGTAACGGTTAAATCAGCTGTAACACCATACATTGACGCATAACCATTCGTCCTAAGCCTTGCTTGTACATTGACTGTAGAGCTGTTGCTTGCCACGTTTTGCCTGTTCCAATCCGACCAGACTTCCAATGTCATATTATGTCCATATTGTCCGCTAAATGTAGCAGTTGCCATATCAACCTCCTAAATACCTTAATACCAGCATGTCTGCGTCTGCTGGGTGCGTTTCAAAGCGGAAACGACCGATTTGAATCGTTTTCGTGAAAATACCGTTAGCAATATTTAACGTACCTTGTGAAATATACATTACTTCGCTACTTCCAGAAAACAGACTAATTCTGTCATCGCTAAATTTGGCATAAGCTGAACCATCTTTTTTACCGATAATCAAGCCTTCATTTTGAAAGCTCATGAATCTATCGATTGCATCCCATGCGAACTTTAAGTCGTTAACTTCGTATCTCATTCCCAAGATACGTTCTGACGCTTCTTTTAAAGCTTGTTCCGATTTAGCTTTATCTGCATCATTTGCTTTAACATAGTTTTCGTAAGCTGTTATCCATTTATCGACAGTATCAATGCTCGCTTTTGCTTCCATTTCGGCTTTGATAAGATTATTCTTCTCTGCCAACGCATTCAGTTGCTCTTGCGTGAGCGTCTGGTCTGCTTTGCTGTCAATGTCAGCTTGTATGTCCTCTGGTGCCCATACATGACCAGTAGCCACATTTCCAAACTGCACCATGACACCAGTCACCCAAGCCGTACCGCTTTTAGCCCATTCGAGGTTGAAACGAATAGTAGATTTAAGCTGGTCGTATGACTTGATAGCTGCATAGTCGTATGTGTACGTTATATACTTCCAGTCTGACGTCCCAACAAAACCTCCTAACGTTAGATAGTTAGCAGTCGAAGTCGCGCCTGTGGAGCTGTTTTTGCAATACAACGTGTGTTTAAAACAATTAAATACATTCCAGCCGTTCGTGCCTTGAACAACATTCTCGTATTTAACCCAAGCGCTGAAAGTGACTTTACGATAAAGTCTAGAGCTAAAATCTGGTTCTATATTAAAACTTAGCTCCTTATTGTTTGGAATACGATAGCACTTCTTCTGACCCGTAATATGGTTATCTGGTAGCGTTTCTTCTACGAAACCACCAGTAGCTTTCGATTGAATCCAGAGATTACGAGCACTGACTTCAACACCAGCGCGTCTATCCATCCAAGTGTATTTGGATGGGTCTGTGCTGCTAGATTGTGTGAAATCGGTGTAATACCCTTGATACTGCTGACCAGACTCTTTAAAACTAAAACCAGTTCTGCCGTCTGCAGAGTCAGCGTAAGCCATGTGAAAATAGGACGTTTTCCCATCGGCCCCTGGTTTTCCTGGCAAGCCTTGGTCGCCTTTCCACTTGCTCCAGCGGTACTTCGTCGGGTCATTGCTTGCCGCCTCGTTAAAATCAGCGTACCAACCCATATAAGCCTTAGGTGTAGTTAAACTAAAACCACCACCAGTCGCATTATCAGCAAATGCAAAGTGTACGTGCGAGGTTTGACCGTTAACGCCTGCTATGCTGATGTTTGTTGGCTGTGTGACTTCGACTGAATCATCTGAGTAATAAATATACTCGAACTTCCAAAGATAACGTTGAGTTGGGGTTGGAACAGGAGCAACCGTTGACCAGCCCAATTGTTCTGGCGCTGGTGTGTAGGGCGTGAAAGACTTCCCAATTTCGACTTTTCCTTCTTTCCATTGGATAGATCCACTCGCTACATAATCAGTTCGAAATGCCCAGTTCCAATAGGCGTTTTTCAAATGACCTGAATTAATAGTGTCAGTGCTTTCAAATACAATTTCACCACTACCGTTCAATGTTTTTACACCAGATGTATTCGGGAATGTACCATACCCCCAATCAGTAACGTTACCAGAGCCCTGCATCCAAATTTTAGCAGTCTGCCCATTAGCTGGAACGATATTGTCATATTTTAAGACAATACGCACTTTAACAGTATCTCCGTCCTGCATTCCAGCAGTCAATACTTTTCCAAGCTGAGGACAATTATTTGTAGTACCATAAAAACTTGTGTAGGCTTTCGACCAACCCCCACTGGATACCTGTGCAAAATTACGGTGTGCGTTTGCTGGCGCTTCAGGTATATCACGACTATTCGTTAACTTGTAATATGTCTCCTTGCGGATCTCCGCTCGTTCCGTCAGATTCATTAGAGTCACTTGACTCGTTGCTATCAACTTGCTCATCTTTTACCTCCTCCTCGTCTTCGACCCAGCGTTTGATATCAATACCTGGACCATATGTATTCCAAAGCACTCGAATTGCATCAGATTTATTATCAACAGGAACTTCAATGATTTGTCGCTGTTCTGCAATTTTCACATCCGCTTTAATCATATTTCATATCTCCTTATTCCCAAACTTCACATTTAAACATAGCTTTGGCTGCAATCTCACTAGCATTGACTGTAATAGATTTACCAGTTTTGTATGCATTACCGGTTGTACCAAAGTTTGCATCCATGGCACCATTCTTGTCGTATTTTGACCACTTGTATGTTTTACCTGTACCGTTCACATCAAGCTCTTCTCCATTACGATATAGACGCGCTTTTATTGTAGTTACACCTTGACGATTCTTGAAGATATTACCAGCACTAGAATCCAACATCAAACTATATGGGTCTGACATATCAACCAAAGTACATAACCCTGAAGACTTACTTCCATTAAACGTACCACTCTTGTTGATACATACAACCTTAAAGGTTTGAGAGTTAACAACAGCTGCAGGGGTCACAGTAAGTATACCTTGAGATGCTGTAGTTGCATTAGGTTCAACGTTCGGCGTTTGTCCTGCTGTGGTTCTAGAACATAAGTGCCAACCAATACCACCATCAGCGTCATAACCAGCTACTGTACTACCGGTAACACTAGTATCTTGGTAGAAGAATTTGAATTGCTTGTTATCATTTGTCAATACGTTACCACGATAAAGATCTGCATTGACTGTAAGACTTGCTGGTGTGTTATTTCGGAAAGTATTACCATTACCAGCATAAACATTTAGAACTTGAGCTTCTTTACCGATTTGTACCAAGAACAAATCAATATCAGCACTAAAGTTCACATCCAAACCCGTTAGAGAGTCACGCCATGTACCAGACACCTCAAAACGTGCTCCACCTTTAGAAACATTAATATTTGTTTTTGAAGTCAAAACTTCGTTGTTAGCACCTGAAACATATTGAGGGTCACCATTGTTTTTTGAAGTAATTTCAATTTTAGTCCCGCCATCAATGTAAAACCAGCGAACATTGCTAGTCCCACCAACGATACTTGCAGTTGAACCAGCTTTTGTTAAGTTAAGTGTCAATACCTGAGGAGTTGACGCATATGAAGGATTGTAGTTACCTGACGTTTGACTATATAATTGTGTTGTGGGTCTGCTAGCAGTGATGAACGCATTTAAGACGGGTGCATCCGATACGTCTACAACTGTAATTTGACCCGCTGCAATAATTCCCATTTTGATTTTCTCCTTTTAAACTCGTTTGCCGACATATTGGACTTCGCACGAGAATGTGGCTCGTCTAAATACGTCAGCTTCTGTGATTCTTATTGATTTTTGTGAATACGAATGGTCTTGATTCCAGTTCTCGTCTGGTGTTTCATCGCTATTGATTTTTTTCCAAACATAGCTGAACTCAGTGCCATCCTTGTCGATTTCCTTATTCCCACGCCATAGAGTGGCTGTCAGCGTGCTCGCTATGTTGTTGTTTTTGAACGTATAGCCGTTTGACGTCAGGATGACTAAATCAATCTGCTCGACCATATTAGCTAGCGTGATTTCAGTAGTGGCTACTTCAGTATTTCCGACATAGCCCGAGACGGTTAAAACCGCTGTGTCAGTGATGTCTTTAGCTTGGACACGGTATTGCATACCGACTGTGACCACGCCGTCCAAAGCCCAGCGCCAAGAGACGTCCCGACTGACAACTTTGCCACCTTTCCAAAGTGTGGCTTTTACTAGACTTTCGCCCTCATTGTTCTTGAACATCGTTCCATTATCCGTCGAAATGCGAATATTGTACGGTTTTGCATCTTCTACTAAACGTTCAAGTTCGCTCTGGATGTCGTTAGATAACTTGCTTTGCAAAGCTCTAAAATTTCCAAGTGTGGTCTTCCAGTTTTTTTTAGTCGAAAAGCTTAGCTTTTGTTCAAAAATACGTGCTTCAATCAGCAATGTGTTAGCAAAGCCACTATCTGATAGCTCTACTGTGTCTCCAATATCTGCATCAATATAGCCGTCAAATTCGTATGTTAATTCTGGATAAGCTGACGCTTTCAACTGTTTCAAGCCTTCTGTCTCAAGCTGTTGAATGCTTTTGACGTTAAAGTCCATGTCACGTCTAGTCCATTGGTCTGATTGAGTTTCCGACGTAAACGTTGACGGATAAAGCTGTGCTGAAATAGGCGCATAGAGAGCATCGCCACGCTTGTAAAACTCAACGATGCCTTTATCATTCTTGAGCTCCCAGTTTGGCAAGCTTCCGATAGTCAATTTCTGATCACTGTTCTCTTCACTTTGAGCAGTTGGCACAATCATGTTAAAGATGTTCGTCTTATCAATCTTGCGCCTAATTGACTTGATGTTTTTTCCGTAAACAAGCGTTATGTCTTTCCTGTCACGCCCAACGCCGTGGTAATTCACGCCATCATTTTCGTGATAAACATTGACCAAAAACTGCTTGATAGTACTGTCATCGTTGAGGTAGGTTTTAAATTCGATTTCAGCATCAAATTTGTTCGCAAGTGAAATAAGTCTGGCAAGTTTCGTGTCTTGTCCTTCCCATTCCAACGTACGCTTGTAGTCCGAAATCTCGTTGATACCTACGGATAATTTAGTCATATTTAGTAAATCCATAGCATTGCAATACTCAACGAATGACATAGCTCTATCAGCCTTAAACGGATTCGAATACTCGTTAATAAGTTCTAGATTTAAATTCTCACAATAGCATTTGATTTTCTTTTCATCTTCTTCAACAGTCATCACGTTAAAGAGAAACGTCTCGCCTTTGTACTCAAATGAAACAAAAGCACGTTCATTCAAATAGCTGTAAGTTCTGTTAAAGACCGTGTCAGAAACAAGCGATTTTTTTGAAATACTAAATTCATATGTTGATGATCCTGTTTGCAGGTTGCGTGTCCAAGTGTCATCAAAGAAGTCTAACGTGCCTTGTTTCTCGTTATCAACGAACGCTACTTTTCTCAGTTGTGCATCGTGTATTGTTAGAAGCATTTACAAACTCCTATTCTCAAACTCCACCTTAACTGTAGGCATTTTCTTAATCCACGATGAGAAATAGATGTCTAACTCAGACTCCCCAGGTGGAACACTCAAGAAATGATGTGAGCCTTGGACGATGTCCGAATTTTTGTTAAGACCGTCTTTAGTCACTGTGTTTGTTTCGTTGTCGATGACAACTGTTGAGCCCATAGCGTAGCGGTTCGGGATGTCTCTAGTACCTGTCACAAAATCTTTGCGATAAACGATATCATCAAGATAAACGTGTGTCACTCCAGGTTTGCCCCCTACGCTCCCAAATATAACACTGACTTTAGCGGACTTTTTACCCTTTATCTCAGGGATGTTGTATTCTTTGTATTGACCGTTCCAAAAAAACTGTATCCAGCCATCTTTCCTGTAGATATCTGACCAACCTCGTGGCTCATTAAATGGATTTTGACTGTCTAAATGCGTACACCAAAATGTATAGCGGTCAAGGAAACGATAGCCACCTTTTCCGTCAGAAACCATGAAATTATATTCAGTCGTTAAACTGTTAGAGCGTTTAAATGTCTCTGTCCCGTATAGAAATTGACCATTTTCATCCGATACAACCACTTTCATAAATCCGTACTGCGATTGATGACCTGCCCAGAAAATCTGTCTCCACCAGATGTACTCATAGAGTGCTCCTGCCTCTCCTGCACTGTCTGCTGGTATGTCCCAAGTGATAGACGCAGACGTCCCGTTTTTCAAGTGGATGTGTGGTCTCCCCCAAGCGTTGTCTATCTCAAGTTGTCCGTCTAGAACCTCTTGAACGTTACTAATTGCCTCATTAAATTTACCCTCTTCAAATCCATTTAAAATCCTTGTTGGTCCAGTGTTTGACGTGTAATCAAACAAGATTTCAGATTTCTTGTATTCTTCAGAGTCTGCTTCTTCCTTGCTTCCAAGCTCAAAAGCGCCATTTTGACTAACTAGTCCGACATAGCCGTTTTCTGAATTATGTTTAATCGTGATAATCGGATAAGCATCTACATTGCCTTCATTGTTAATTTGAAACGTCATTTTATTGCCGTTCCAGGTAGGCTCTTCAAAACGTGCATCCGTCACCGAATGAGCCACTCCGTCAGGGATTAAAATAGTGATTTCTGAACGCTGAAACCAACGTGTTATGTTATCGTGAGAAATATCGTCAACAGGCAAACCTAAATAATACTTGTCTGGTTCATCTGCATATGTAATTTTGACTGGTTTATCAACGTTGAATACGCCAGCTAAATCATGTTTAAGCTGTTCAATTTCAATCTCTGATTTCCCTTTAATGTCAAATTTGATTTTGTGTTCTTTAGCTCCGATTTTAATTTCTTGGATATTCACCCCCAAAAAAGGAGAAGTGTCAGTTGACACCGTCCTTTTATTACCAATCGGGCGAATAATGTCAGTAATTCTAAAGTATTGAGACATCCCAATACCGTTAAAAGTCATTATTTCTGTCATGGTCTACCCCACATTCTGTTAGTACGTGTAATCTGTGTTTGTTGATAATCTTGATATCTATCGCTAGTAGATGCGATAAGCGTGTCGTCATTCAATCGCATATCGATTGGACGGTCTGCGAGTCTGCCCATTGCATCTATAGCTTTTTCCATTACTTCGTTTGATTTTTCTTGTACAATCTCAACTTTTGTTTTGATTGCTTTATCTAAATCGGATTTAACCTGGATACTGTGTGAGAAATTAGTTGATCCAGCTCCGATTAGGTCTTCAGCTCTGTAGCTAAATGCTTGTACTTTGTCATACATTGCACCTAAAGCATCGTTAACTGTGTAGCTGTCCTTTTCAATACCAACCGCAACACCTTGTGCAATATAGCGACCTACATTGTCACGGAATAGGCGCGATGGTGAATGAATTTTGGCTTTTGCTCGTGCCGCTCTCTCTGCTTGTGCTACTAACGCATTAGCAGCTGCCGTCACACTTCCAAGAGCTGACATCATACCACTAGCCAAACCTTGCCCGATATATGCACCAATTGCACGCATTGAACCGACTCCAGACATCCCTGCTGCACGTACAGATGCCATAAGAGAACTCATTGCCGACCTTGCACTACCAGCACCGCTAGAAATACCTTGAGCGATATTTTGAGCTGTTTGTTGACCAATCATGCGTCCTTGATTTTTCATCTGATTTCCAATAGATGTAACAGCACTAAGCATTGCTTGCATTGACGATTGCACTTGGGCGCGCATTGAGCTAAACGCTGAAATAACAGACTGTGTCGCTGAAATGATTGAACGCATTTGAGACGCTGAACTTGCCGCACTCGCACCAATATTTGCAAAACCGCCTGAAACTGACGATAGAGCTCCACCTAAAGCACCTACTCTACCAGCTAACGCACCAAACGACGCTCCTGCCATTGCTGTTGCTGCGCCCATTGACAAGATGCGTGCGTTGAATGCACTAATAAGTCCACCGATGACGGTAAACGTGCCATTTATGACCATCGCTCTAGCACCAAACATTGCAAAACCCGCTGTAGCAGATAAGATTGTTGGTGTTAAACTCATCAATTGTGCTTTAAATGCTGCAATTGGTGCATTAACAGCTGATAATCCAGCAATACCAGCGACTGCTTGAGAAACGAATACTGGGAAACCTGCACCAGCCACCGTCATCATCGCTGGCAAAAGAGACAAATTGGTCTTGAGTGTTGTAATCACTGCATCAAACTGACTTAAAGCAGCTAACGAAATCATTGCGCCAGTCGCAAACTGAGTCATACCAGTAGCAACTTGCGTCATTGCTGTACCTACTTGTGCCATAGTTGAGGCGTGGCTTCCTATTTTTCCGAGACCACTAGCTGTTTTAACCAAAGTAGCGCTCAAATCACCTAAAGGCATATCAACAAGTATTTTGATACCTTGCGCCATCTGCTTAACGCCATTACCAGCATTAAGAGCGGCATTCCCCATTGAGTCGAAAATGCCCGCAATACCGTCTAAAACGTTTCGAACGGCGTCGCCGAAACCAGTGATAACACCCTTAGCACCGTCCAGAATGTTGCTGATTTGCTCACCTAACGTCTTGAACAGGTTGGTGATTGAGTCAATAATCGGACTGATTTGACTGATTAGGTTGTTAAACGCATCTACGATTTGAGATAGTACTGGAGCTACCGCTACGACCATCTCTGTAATCGCTGGGATAAACGGTGATAGCGCTTGAATAATTTGAACAATAGCGTTAGACACTACCGTCACAATTTGAACGAAAGCACTACTAATAATTCCAACGATTGGTGTAATAGCAACAGCAATTTGAGAGATGGCTGTGCCGAGAGATGTAATGATTGGTGGCAAAATCGTACCAAGCATTAAGCCGATTTGTGTTATCGCATTGCTAATAGCTACAATAATAGGCGGTAAAGCCACACCAACGGATGCAACAACCGAGCTTATTGCGTTACCTAAAGCTGTGATAGCTGGTGCTGTTGCACCAATTGCCACACCGACTGCTACTACTAAAGGCGCTAGGTTAGCTAATGCACTTGTGACAACTGGCAATACACCAGAAACTGTTACAATTGCCTGAGCGAAAGCACCGATAATTGCCGTTGCTACTGTTGCAAAGGCTGTACCAAGCGCTTGAATAATCACGGACACACCTGCGCTTTGCGTTGCTAACAAAGTCAACGCTGACACGATAATTCCTACACCTGCACCAATACCAACGGCTGCAATACCGACTGCTGTGCCTAATGCAATAATATTTGCTGGTCCAGCCATTTTAAGAGCCGTACCTAATCCAACAAAAGCATTTGCCAAGCCTGTACCAATCCCTTTTGCTGCAACAGCAATACTAGTACCCACCGATTTAATGACCGATGCAAGACCTTGTAAGATTTGAGCAATCTTAGATTTACTTTGACCTACAGCTTCTGTCGCACCATCTGCTCCGTCCTTAGCGTTCTTCTTGAACATTTTGAACGGATTAAATGACTTGATAAATTCAAGTCCCTTCATGCCTTTTGAAACTAAGTTAGTCCCTGCTGAAAACGCCATCAAACCAGCAATACCACCAACTAGAACATTGGTAAATCCTTGGACAATGCTTGGGTCTAACCTTGAAATAAAATCAGCAATAGCTTGTACGACTTGTGCAATGACTTTAGCAACATTACCGATGACTGTTCCCAACGTCGACCAAATAGAAGCTTCACCAACTGCATAAGTCAATGTCGTGTACGCCGTAATAACACTATCAATCGCAAATTTGATTTGTTGCATAGCGCCAGTATCCGCAAATGCATTGATAAATTTTTTAACAATGCTAGCTCCAGTAGCTACTGTTCTAATTAGTGCCGACATTGCATTGCTTAGTGTATAAACCCACGACCATCCACCGCCTGCAACACCAGAGAAAGCCGAAGTTAGAGCGCCTACGGCACCTTTAACTTCATCTATCGCTCCTTTGAATTTGATAACAAACAATGGATTGAAAAACATTTTCATCGCTGTTTGAGCCTTAGAAAACATGCTCTCAATATCAATAGAATCCAGAGTTTTTCCGAGATTGTCAGCGATTTTACCAAAATCAATATTATCCAAAGCATCCGTGAGAGCTACTACTGCCTTGATACCAAATTGATTCAGTTTTTCAAACGCTGGCATCAGCTTGTTAGATAGCGTTTCTTTCGCACCATCTATGGCTTGGTCAACTGTTTTAAATTCTGTAGCCATTTTCTTGAATTGGTCACTATTACCAACCTTAGCTACTGCGTTAAAGAAGTCTTCTGTCGCAATTTTTCCATCTTGAACGGCTGTTACCATTTCAGATGTAGACATACCCATTTCTTTGGCAACTGCTGCGATACCTGCTGGTGTTTGTTCGAGCATCAATTTAAAATCTTGCCATTGAACCTTAGGCTTAGCAGCCATCTGCGTAGCTTGTTGTGACAAGGTCTTCATGGCTTGTGTTGGGTTTTCGGCGGCTGCTGCAAGCCCGCCAAACCCCATAACGAGTTGATCAGTATTTTTGATACCAACCGCCGCTAACTGACTGTACGTTTGCGCCATGTCAGACGCACTGTAGATTGTCTGTGTAGCATAATCTTGCAATGTACTTTTGACT
>SKER01002334.1_pt1 | contig 12706 bp, 8 predicted proteins | sample 4826961 | NCBI WGS metagenome assembly SKER01 (sample SAMN11008804, study PRJNA524170) | human gut metagenome | biome: Human fecal sample; material: Feces; isolation source: fecal sample from pouch patient p47 | host: Homo sapiens | place: Israel: Tel-Aviv | collected 2016-11-16
ACTCACGGACAGAGAAGATGGTGCAAGAAGGGATGGACCGCTTGATGGAAGGTCGGACAGTCTTTGTTATCGCCCACCGTCTATCGACGATTGTCAATTCCGATGTGATTATGGTAATGGACCACGGACGCATCATCGAGCGAGGCAACCATGCTTCCTTGATGGCAGAACGTGGCACCTATTACCGCTTGTACACCGGTGGACTTGAAATTGATTAATAATAAAAAAGCTTGAGCATTGGCTCAGGCTTTTTGCTTATTTCTCAAGTAATTCTTGGATCAAGTCTTCCATGGCAGCTGGCTCTGTTTTGGAGGAGAAGCGTTGGGCGACTTGGCCTTGTCGGTCGATGACAAATTTTGCGAAGTTCCATTCGATGCGTTTGCCCAGTGGCCCAGCTGCTTGGCTTTTGAGCCAGTCATAGAGAGGAAGGGCTTCTTTACCATTGACCTTGGCTTTAGCGAATCGTGGGAAGGTGGTCTGGTAGTTGAGGCTGCAGAAGCTATTGATTTCTTCTGCCGTTCCTGGTGCCTGCCCCATGAATTGGTTACAGGGGATGTCTAGGATTTCCAGCCCCTTTTCCTGGTAGCGCTGGTAGAGATCTTGCAGTCCTTGGTATTGCGGGGTCAAGCCACAGCCTGTTGCTGTATTGACCACGATGAGGACCTTACCTTGGTAGTGAGAAAGGGGAATCTCCTCCCCATTCTGGTTTTCTATAGAAAAATCATAAATGCTAGTCATAGGTGGTATCCTTTCTGTCTCTTCAACTTTTATTGTAGCACAAATCTTCTAAAATTGGGCCAAGAGGAGCATGACTTCTTGCTTTAGTCCCTCCTGTGAAAATGATATAATAAGAAGATAACAAGCTCTCAAGAAAATGCCAAAAGGAGAACGGATCGGATGAAATTACTCTATACGGATGTTCGGACCCCCTTGACCCAGGTCCTGACACAAGAAGCCGTAGGGTTAGTAGAACAGGGCAAGCGTGTGTTTTACATTGCGCCCAACTCTCTTTCCTTTGAAAAAGAAGCCAAGGTCTTGTCCTATTTAGAAGGTCAGGCTTCTTTTGCCATTACCGTCACGCGCTTTGCCCAAATGGCCCGTTATTTCATCCTGAATCAGGTCTTTGAGGAGCAACCCTTGGATGATATCGGTCTCGGCATGTTATTTTTTAAAGCTCTTTCCCAGATGAAGGAGCAGGATCTCAAAGTTTACGGGGCCCTGCGTAAGGATCCTCAGTTTATCCAGCAACTGGTCCAGCTCTATCATGAATTGCAGACGGCCCAGATGGATTTTACCGATTTAGAGTTGCTAGAGGAAGCTGAAAAAAGAGAGGACCTCTTGGCGATTTTTGAAGCGGTCTCTGAGATGCTGGTCCAGCACCGGTATGAATCCCAGTCCAAGATGGCCTTTTTCCTCAATCAGGTCGAAGAAGGGCACTTGGAAGAGCAATTACAGGATGTAGCGATCGTTGTCGATGGCTTCACGCGTTTTTCTGCGGAAGAAGAGGCCTTGATCAGTCTCCTTCACCGAAAAGGAGTGGAGATTGTCATCGGAGTCTATGCCAGTGAAAAAGCCTATCGAACAACCTTTAGAGAGGGAAATCTTTACCAAGCCAGTGTTGACTTTCTCCTCCAGCTGGCAAAGACTTTTGAGGTACAGCCTCAGTATTGTGGGCAAGCGATCGAAGACTCCTTTAGTCGTATTACCCGCATGCTAGAAGCGCGCTACGATTTTTCACAAGTGGAAAATGAGCTGGAGGACCAAGATCGAACAGCTGTCCAACTCTGGCAAACCAATACGCAAAAAGAAGAGTTGGAATTTGTTGCTAAATCCATCCGTCAGCGTCTTCATGATGGGGCCCGCTATCGGGATATTCGGGTCTTGTTAGGCGATGTAGAAGCTTATCAACTACAGCTCAAGACCATTTTTGACCAGTATCAGATCCCCTTTTATTTGGGACGAAGTGAAGCCATGGTCCACCATCCCTTGATTCAGGTCATTGAATCGCTAGGGCGGATCAAGCAGTTCAATTACCAGACAGAAGACGTCATCAATCTCTTGAAAACGGGTCTGTACAGTGATCTGACGCAAGAAGAAGTCGATGCTTTTGAGCAATACCTTCGCTTTGCAGAAGTAAAGGGTGCTACAAAATTTCACAAGCCTTTTACTAGCAATCGTCAGGGTAAGTTTAATTTGGAAGAGCTCAATACTCTCCGAGAACGCGTCGTCGAACCTCTAGTTCCTTTCTTTTCACAGCGCAAACAAAAGGTGACCCATCTCTTAACCGCCTTTACAGAGTTTCTGCAAGAGGCTCAGCTTTCTCAGAATCTACAAGCTTTGATCAAGGATCTAGCCTTGGAGGAGCAGGAGCGCTATGACCAGGTCTGGAAGGCCTTTCTCCATGTTTTAGAGGAGTTGAACCTGGTCTTTGAGGACCAAGAGCTGACCGGAGATGACTTTTTGGCCCTCCTCTTATCGGGGATGCAATTGTCTCAATACCGGACAATTCCTGCTACGGTCGATGTGGTGACGGTTCAGTCCTATGACTTGATTGAACCCTTGACAGCGCCGTATGTCTACGCGATCGGGCTGACCCAGGAGCGTTTTCCAAAGATTGCTCAGAACACCTCTCTACTTAGTGAAGAAGAGCGCCAGCAGTTGAATGAGGCTACCCAAGAAGGAGCAGAGCTCCAGGTGGTGACCAGCGAAAATCTCAAGAAAAATCGCTTTGTGGCAGTTTCTCTCCTCAATGCGGCCACCAACCAACTGGTCCTATCGGCCCCTAGTTTGGTCAATGAAATGGAAGATAATGTCTCTCCTTACCTTGTCGAATTGGCCAAGGAGCCCATTGCCATCGAGTGGACGACCAAACAAGCCCAAGCTTCGAGTGATGGTATTGGGACCTACCGGGCCCTCTTAGCACGCGTGATCGAAGTCTATCAAGAAGAAATTACGAGTGAGTTGTCTCCTGAAGAAGCCAGCTTTTGGGGTGTGGCCGTACGGGTTTTGCGCAAGAAATTAGCAGCTGAAGGCATCCAGATTCCTCAGATTTCAACGGAATTAAAGAGCCGTCAGCTTCAGTCGGATACGCTTCAAGCACTCTATCCTAAAGGAAAAGCCTTGACCTTATCCGCTTCTGCCTTGAATGAATACTACAAGCACCAGTATGCTTTTTATCTGCGCTATGTCTTGGGCTTACAAGAGGATGAAACCATCCGGCCAGACGCCCGCAGTCATGGGAATTTCTTGCACCGGATCTTTGAAAAAGTCTTAAAAGACAGCTCCGATCAAGCTTTTGATCGGCGTTTAAACGAGGCGATTCGAGAAACCAGCCAAGAAGCAGAGTTCCAACAATTGTATGGAGAAAATGGAGAGACCGAGTTTGTTCGTCATTTGCTTCTTGATACTGCAAAAACGACCGGCCGGGTCCTTTCCCAGCAAACTGGCATCGAGACCATTGGGGAGGAGACTCTTTTTGGAGGGAGTGCCCACACATCTTATCCTTTGTCCGATGGCAGGCTCTTACAGCTACGAGGCAAGGTGGATCGCATTGATCAATTGAGGGATCGGGGAGCCCTCGGAGTCGTGGACTACAAGTCCAGTCTGACGCAGTTCCACTATGACAAGTTCTTTAATGGACTAAATTCTCAATTGCCGACCTATCTTTCTGCGATTCAGGATTTGAAGGAATACCAAGAGGAGCAGGGGATTTTCGGAGCTATGTATTTGGAAATGGGAGATCCTGTAGTGGATCTGAAAAAGACCAAGACAGTAGACGATGCCATCAACCAAACCATGAAAAGTCAACAGTACAAGGGGCTCTTTATGGCAGAACAGGCGCCTTATCTAGGCGAGGCTTATGATAAAAACAAGGCCATGATGCTGAGTAAGGAAGAGCTGGACTTGCTCCTCTTGTACAACGCTTATCTTTATAAAACAGCAGCAGAAGGGATCCTCAAGGGGCAATTTGCCATCAATCCCTATAGTGAAAATGGGCGCAATATCGCACCATTCGTGGAGCAGTTTAAATCCATTACGGGATTTGAAGCGGATCGTCACCTAGGTCAGGCACGATTCTTGACCAAACTAGATCAAAAAGGAATACGCGGTGAAAAGGTGAAAGCCGCTTGGATCGAGAAGATGAAGGAGGTCTTGAACAAATGATCAAACAAGCATTTTTGACAAGAGAAGAAATCAAGGCCCTTCAGGCCCAAGAGGCAGCTTCTACCAAAGAGCAAAAGCGGACACCAGAACAGATAGATGCCATCTATAGTTCGGGGACCAATATCTTGGTGTCAGCCTCTGCTGGATCAGGAAAGACCTTTGTCATGGTGCAGCGGATACTGGATCAGATGCAGCGTGGCATTTCGATTAAGGAGCTCTTTATCTCGACCTTTACAGTCAAGGCAGCAGGTGAGCTCAAGGAGCGTTTGGAAAGTGAACTTGGAAAAGCCCTGCAAGCCTCTGATGATCCAGAGCTCAAGCAACACCTAGCCCGTCAAATCGCGGATGTCGCCACCAGCGATATCGGAACCATGGACTCCTTTACCCAAAAGGTCCTAACGCGCTATGGCTATTTGCTTGGGTTGGCGCCTCAGTTTCGCATTTTACAAAATGCCAGTGAGCAGCGCCTCTTACAAAATGAAGTCTTTCAAGCTGTTTTTGACCGCTATTACCAGGGGGAAAACCAAGAAGCCTTTGTGCAGATGGTCAAGAATTTCACGGGGCAGCGCAAAAATTTGACCTTGTTTAAAGAACAGATCTATCAGATCTATGATTTTCTTCAGTCAACCAGTGATCCGGAGAAATGGCTGGAGGAGCATTTCCTAAAAGGTTATGAAGAGACCGATTTTGAACAGGTGGAAGCTACTCTGATGGAAAGCATCCAGCAGGCCCTTTATGAAGCAGAAAGTTTTTTTGCCTTTCATTTGTCCAATGAAGGCCAAGCATTTGGCAAGGCCAAATATTTGGAAGCTGTAGAAGAGGTGCTCGATCAGATTGGAAGCCTGACAGGTCGCACCAATAAAGAGCAACTGACTTCTGTCCTAAAGGCAGTCGTGGCGATTAGTCGGGCTTCAAATGGGGGAGCCTTGACCAATAGAGCCCGTAAGGAAGAGCTAAAAGACCTAGTTACGGCTTATAACCAGGATAAAACCATACATATCAATCGCCTCAGAGACTTGGAAAATCAGCTCTATCAGCTGGAATTTCAACAAACCTTCCACCAAGAAGAAGGCCCCATGCTCTCCTTGCTCCGGGACTTTATCAGAGACTTTGCTCGCGCTTATCTGGAGCGAAAAATCCAAGAAAAAGCTTATGAATTTGGGGATATCAGTCATTTTGCGATTCAAATTTTAGAGCAATTTCCAGAGGTGAGACAAGCCTTTCAAGAGCGTTATCATGAGGTCATGGTCGATGAGTACCAGGATACCAACCACACCCAAGAGCGGATGTTGGACTTGCTGTCAAATGGCCACAATCGCTTCATGGTGGGGGATATCAAGCAATCCATTTACCGCTTCCGTCAGGCAGATCCACAGATTTTTAATGATAAATTTAAAGCCTACCAAGAAGAAGGGGCGAAAGGGCGGTTGATCCTCCTCAAGGAAAATTTCCGGAGTCATGTGGAGGTGTTAGACGCGACCAATGATGTCTTTCGCCATTTGATGGACGAAGAGGTGGGCGAGATCGACTACAATCAAACCCACTATCTGGTTGCAGGAAGCGACAAGCAGCGGATAGCCTTGCCACAACATCGGGCAGAATTTTTGCTTTATGATGGCTCCCAAGACCAGGAAGAAAAGACCGAAGACGAGGAAGCTGCTTCTGGACTCGAGACAGTTTCCAAGGGAGAAATTCTCCTAGTCATCAAAGAAATTTTACGCCTCCATCGGGTGGAAAAAGTGCCTTTTAAAGAAATCACGCTCTTGACTGCGACTCGAACGCGAAATGATGCGATTCTGGAATCCTTTGACCAGTACCATATTCCGATTGTGGCAGATAGCGGACAGGCGCATTATCTTGAGTCACTGGAAGTGATGGTCATGTTGGATACCTTGCGGACCATTAACAATCCCTTGCATGATTATCCCTTGGTTGCTCTCATGAAATCCACCATGTTTGACTTTGATGAAGATGAGCTGGCACGGATTTCCTTGCAGACACTTCCAGAGCAAAAGCAAGTGGCCTTCTATCACAAGGTCCAGTTAGCACTTGAGAAAACTGCAGAGCAGGCACGGTTGATCGATGCCAAGCTCTCAGCTAAAATCGAGAACTTCCTCAAGGTTTTATCTAGTTGGCGGACTGCTGCTAAGACCCATTCGCTCTATGATTTGCTGTGGAAAATCTATGAGGATCGCTATTACTACGACTATGTCGGCGCCCTTCCAAATGGAGCCCAGCGCCAGGCCAACCTCTATGCCTTGACGCTTCGAGCCAATGATTATGAAAAAGCCAGCTTTAAGGGCTTGTCGCGCTTCATTGCCATGATCGACAAGGTGATCGAAAATGAACACGATTTGGCCAGCGTCCCTCTTGCAGCACCAAAAGATGCCGTCCAGCTCATGACCGTCCATAAGAGTAAGGGGCTGGAATTCAAGTATGTCTTTATTCTCAATATGGACAAGGCCTTTAACCGTAAGGATCAATCGGGGCCGATTATCCTCAGTCGTCAAAAAGGGATTGGTTTTAAATATGTTGCGAACCTGCCGGTTGAGACAGAGAATCCAGCTGCCCCAGAAACCATTCGCTTGCAGATCGAAACGCCTTGCTACCAACGCAATGTGGAAGAAACAAAATTGGCCACAATTTCTGAGCAGATGCGTCTTCTATATGTCGCCATGACACGGGCTGAGCTCAAACTCTATCTGGTCGGAAAAGGCCGGGAGGATAAACTGCGTGATACCGATTGGGGGACCAGTCGCAATGGCAAGCTGGATCCGGAAAAACGAAAAGAATGGACCTCTTATCAGGACTGGCTCTTTGCCATTCAAGATGTGTTTGCCAAGAATACCCTGGCCTATGACACACGTTTTGTGACAGATGAAGACCTGACACCAGATCAGCTGGAACCACTAGAGAAGGAGAAGGATTCCCGGCTTGATCAGCTCAAGGATGTCCGTCAGTCCGAGGATATTCGTCGGGCCTTGGATATCTTGGAAAATGTTGATCGGCTCAATCAGCTCTATGCTCCGGCCATTCATTTACCAAGTGTACGTACTCCTAGTCAGATCAAGAAATTCTACGAGCCAGTCATGGATGCCAATGGCGTCCAGATCATGGATGCAAAGACTGTGACGCCTGAGTTTGAGCTTCCAACTTTTGGTCAAGAAAAAGCTGTGACAGGAGCCCAAGTCGGTAGTGCTGTCCATGAACTCATGCAGCGCGTGCCTCTTGAGGAAGAAATCACGCTGGATAAGCTGCGTCAAGCCTTGGAGCAAGTTCAAGCAGAGCCAGCGGTCAAAGCCCGCATCAAGCTAGAGGCCATCCTTGCTTTCTATGAGACACCTCTGGGGACCTTGCTTCAAAAAGAGGCCTCTCGAGTCCGCCGCGAAGCACCCTTTGCCATGCTGAAGAAAGATCCAGCCAGTGGTGAGGACTTCGTCGTGCGGGGGATTTTGGATGGTTACTTGGTGCTAGAAGACCGGATCCTGCTCTTTGATTACAAGACGGATCACTACAAGGTCCCTAGTCAATTGGTCGAACGCTACCGGGATCAGCTCGATCTCTATGCAGAAGCTCTTCGTCGTTCTTATGGCAAAGAGCAAGTAGAAAAATATCTCGTGCTTCTAGGTGGCCCCCATCTAGAAGTGGTGAAAGTGGAGTAAATCATGGCAATTGCACAGGAAAACATCGAACGGATCCAAAGAATGGAAGGTTATTTGAATGACTATGCCAAAACTTTGGAAGAAACCAAAAAAGCAGTGGATCAGCTAAGAGAGCATCAAGAAAGCTATATCCAACTGAGGGATTATTATAGTAGTCAAGCCTATTTTGATGATTTGGACTTTTCCAATCAAGCTGACTTTCCAGCAGATCTTCCTTGTGGTGTCTTGTCCGAAGATGCCGTCTATGATTTATTAGACGAGCATTTTCAGATGGGAGTCGAACTCTTGGAAATCGCAACGAAGATGATCAAAGAACGGTGAAATTTCAATCTAAAAGCTCCGGTTTCCCGGGGCTTTTAGATTGAAGACAAACGTCATCATAGAAACTTTCCTTAGGTGAGTACGGACGTCAGCGAACTTCTACGAAGTTCCATGACTAAATCAAGATACAAAGGGCGTCTGCGGATAAAGTCAAAATAGGAAGTTTGACGCAGAATCTTTCGATTCTAGGAGAACTTATCTTTTTGACACAATCCGCAGTCTGTGTTCAATTAGTTTTGAACCTCTTCGCTCTTTAATTTCTGGGCTCAGGCTAAAACAGTTCCCCGAACTGTTTTACTCTCAAAACTCCCGAGTGCTAGAAACAAATGTGTTCCTAGCACTTTTCTCACGGCGGAAAGTTTCAGTATATGTTTGAATCAAACATAATATATATCATTCTAATTTTTTAGCATTACTTGTGTTAGCATATCGTGACAAACCCTACCAGTAAAAGAAAATTTTCCAAAATGGACTTTTTCTTCAGCAAAAAAAGCTCCGGTTTTCCGGAGCTTTTTGAATGATTAGTGTGAGACACGGCGACGTGCTGCTTTTTTGCGGTTTTCTTCGATGAAAGCTGCTTTTTGTTCTTCTGGTTCGATTACTTTTTTCTTGAATGTGTAAACTGCACCTGCGACAGCAGCAACTGTACCAGCAACACCAGTAACAAAACCTTTACCAAATCCTTTAGCCATGAGAATTTCTCCTTTTCTGAACTTTAAATATTTATGTTATAATATATGGTAACGAAAAAACATGAATTTTGCAAGGAAAAACGATGAAAACCAAGATAATTGTGATTGTGGGACCGACTGCTGTTGGGAAAACAGCTCTTGCGATCGATTTGGCGCAAGCCCTCAATGGTGAAATCATCAGTGGCGATAGTCAGCAAGTCTATCGCAAGCTGGATATTGGAACGGCCAAGGCGACACCAGAAGAGCAAGCTGCAGCTCCCCATCATTTGATCGATGTGCGGGAGGTGACCGAGTCTTACTCGGCTTTTGATTTTGTAAGAGAAGCTAAGACTGCGATTGAGGATATCACAGCTCGAGGCAAGCTTCCTATCATTGCAGGTGGGACGGGTCTTTACATCCAAAGTCTGCTCGAAGGTTATCATCTAGGTGGTGAAGTTCCTCATGAAGAGATTCTGGCCTATCGCGCTCAATTGGACTTGTTGTCGGACGAAGACTTGTACCAAAGAGTGGCGGAGCAAGGACTTGTGATTCCTCAGCTCAATCGCCGTCGGGCCATGAGGGCTCTTGAAATTGCGCATTTTGGGCAGGACCTCGCAAACGAAGAGACCGATTATGACCCCTATCTCATCTGTCTAGATGATGAACGGTCCTTGATCTATGATCGCATCAATCGCCGAGTAGATCGCATGCTAGAGGATGGCTTGCTGGATGAAGCCCGTTGGCTCTATGATAACCATCCCGAGGCTCAGGCAGCTAAAGGCATTGGTTACAAGGAACTCTTTCCTTACTTTAAGGGAGAGCAGAACCTTGAGGAAGCCAGTGAGATCCTCAAGCGCAATACGCGTCGTTTTGCCAAACGTCAGCTGACCTGGTTTCGAAATCGGATGGAAGTAAAATTTTACGCCATTTCTGCCCCCCACTTCAAGGAGCAGGTTCTTGCAGATGTAAAGGAGTTTTTACAGCATGATTGAAACAGAAAAGAAACAAGAACGCATCCTTTTGGTCGGTGTGGAACTTCAAGGCATGGACAATTTTGACATGTCTATGGTGGAGTTGGCGAGTCTGGCTAAAACAGCCGGTGGAGATGTCCGGGGCTCCTATACACAAAAGCGGGAGAAATACGACACCAAGACCTTTGTCGGCTCAGGAAAACTAGAAGAAATCGCTCAAATGGTCGAAGCAGATGAGATTACGACGGTAGTGGTCAATAACCGCCTGACCCCCCGTCAAAATGTCAACTTAGAAGAAATCCTAGGGGTCAAGGTCATTGACCGGATGCAGTTGATTTTAGATATCTTTGCCATGCGGGCTAGGAGTCATGAAGGGAAGTTGCAGGTGCACTTGGCCCAGCTCAAATACCTCTTGCCACGTCTTGTCGGTCAAGGGATCATGCTCAGCCGTCAGGCCGGGGGAATTGGTTCTCGTGGTCCAGGGGAAAGTCAGTTGGAGTTGAACCGGCGGAGCGTTCGCAATCAAATCACCGATATTGAGCGCCAGCTCAAGGCAGTTGAAAAGAACCGGGAAACCCTTCGTGAAAAACGCTTGGAATCACCTGTCTTTAAGATTGGTTTGATCGGCTATACCAATGCAGGAAAATCGACCATTATGAATCAGTTGACCAGTAAGAGCCAGTATGAAGCCGATGAACTCTTTGCGACCTTGGACGCCACAACCAAGAGCATCCACCTAATAGGCAATCTGCAAGTGACGCTGACTGATACGGTTGGTTTTATCCAAGATCTACCAACAGAGTTGGTTTCGAGCTTTAAGTCAACCTTGGAAGAAAGTAAGAATGTAGACCTCCTGGTCCATGTCATCGATGCATCTGATCCTAATCACGAAGAGCATGAAAAGACGGTACTTTCGATCATGAAGGACCTGGATATGCTGGAGATCCCTCGCTTGACGCTTTACAACAAAGCAGATAAAGTAGCAGACTTTACACCAACCCAGACACCTTTTAGCTTGATTTCAGCGCGCTCTGAGACAGCCCGTGAAGATCTCCAGGCTTTGCTTCTAGAAAAATTGAGAGAACTCTTTATTCCCTTTACCATTCGCGTTCCTTTTTCAAAAACTTATCGGACACATGATCTAGAAACAGTAGCGATCATTGACCAGCGCGAATTTGAAGAGGATGTCGAGGTCATTCAGGGCTATATCGCAGAGAAAATTAAGTGGAAGTTGGAAGAATTTTATGACGGATTACGTTGATTTAGCAATAAAATATGGAGGTTATACCAGCCTCGATCGGGTCTATCTGACCAATCTTTTAAGCACGATCCCTGAGGAATTGCGTTTCTGTGTGATTACGCCTCCCCCAAGTGTGATCAACGCTTATTTCGCTGAGCTCTATCAAAAGAAGAGCCCCAAGGAGGCCATGGATTATTTCTTGGACCTGAGTCGGGCATTTGACTTATTCACAGTTCAGCAAAGCTTTAATGAACGAAAGCCCTTTATTCGCCTCAACTTATCTGGGAAGTCTTATGGCTTGGCTTACGTAAATGAAGAGCTAGCCTGTGTCTTTGCTGAACATCCAGCAGAGATTATCACCTCTTCGATTTTATTCGAAATCGCAGAGATCTTTCCACATTGTTTGGTCTTTGAAAAAGATGGCAAGATCTGCTTGCAAGAGGCCGACCCAGAAGTGGTCACTAAAACTGAAGCCCTCTCAGCTCTGACTGACTTGATGACCTTGGAAGATGGACGCTTGAAACTGTCAGGATATAACCAAGAGGAGCTCCTCGAGCTAGCGCAAGCCTACCCAGGCAACCTTTCTTTCCGTTCAGAGAACCGGACGGCCATGATTTATATAGATAGAAAGTAGACAATGGACATTCAATTTTTAGGAACGGGAGCTGGGCAACCCTCAAAAGCCCGTAATGTATCGAGCCTAGCGCTCAAATTGCTGGACGAGATTAATGAAGTCTGGCTCTTTGATTGTGGCGAAGCGACACAGAATCAAATTTTAGAAACGACCATTCGTCCGCGAAAGGTTAGCAAGATCTTTATCACTCACCTACACGGAGACCATATTTTTGGTTTGCCAGGATTCCTCTCTAGTCGGGCCTTTCAGGCCAATGAAGAGCAGACGGATCTGGATATCTATGGACCAGTAGGGATCAAATCCTTTGTGATGACTAGTCTTCGCGTATCAGGCTCTCGTCTGCCTTACCGCATCCATTTTCATGAATTCGATGAACATTCTCTAGGTAAGATTTTAGAAACCGATAAATTCACAGTTTATGCGGAAGCTTTGGACCACACCATTTTCTGTGTGGGTTACCGGATCATGCAGAAGGACCTTGAAGGGACGCTCGACGCAGACAAGCTCAAGGCAGCGGGCGTTCCATTTGGACCGCTCTTTGGCCAGGTTAAAAATGGACAAGATGTCATCCTGGAAGATGGTACTAAGATTATTGCTGCGGATTATATTTCAGCCCCTCGACCTGGTAAGATTATCACGATCCTCGGAGATACCAGAAAGACTGATGCCAGCGTCCGCCTTGGAGTCAATGCGGATGTCCTCGTCCATGAGTCTACCTATGGCAAGGGCGATGAGAAAATTGCTAAGAAACATGGTCACTCGACCAATATGCAGGCGGCAGAAGTGGCGCGTGAAGCTGGAGCCAAGCGCCTTCTTTTGAACCACATCAGTGCTCGCTTCTTATCAAAAGACATCAGCCAATTGCGCAAGGATGCATCAAGCATTTTTGAAAATGTCTATGTCGTCAAAGATTTGGAAGAAGTGGAGATCTAAGATGCGAACTATTCTCATAACAGGAGCAAGTGGAGGCTTGGCCCAAGAAATGGTCAAGCTCCTCCCTGAAGATCGGCTGATTCTCCTAGGTAGAAATCAAGAAAAACTGG
>SKER01002339.1_pt1 | contig 12678 bp, 6 predicted proteins | sample 4826961 | NCBI WGS metagenome assembly SKER01 (sample SAMN11008804, study PRJNA524170) | human gut metagenome | biome: Human fecal sample; material: Feces; isolation source: fecal sample from pouch patient p47 | host: Homo sapiens | place: Israel: Tel-Aviv | collected 2016-11-16
GATATAGATATTATAATACCCCTCGTGGCCCGGCTTGCACCAGCCCACGTTTTCCAGGTTTTGGAGGGTATTTTTCTGACGATAGAGGTAGTAGGGCCGATAGCCCGCCTCGGCCAGCAGATGGCACTTTTCCAGCATGGCGGCCACATCGGCGTAGTCGTTCTCCTTCTGGTCCTCGATGACGATGCGGGAGGCCCGCTTGAGGGTCAGGGTGTGGACGGTGATGTTCTCAGGGTCGAGGGCGATGGCCTGACGCAGGCTCTTCTCGAACCCTTCCACCGTGTCACCGGGCAGGCCAGCAATGAGGTCCATGTTGATGTCGTCGTGGCCTGCGGCCCGGGCCTCGGCATAGCAATCGAGGATGTCCTGAGCCGAGTGCCTGCGGCCAATGTTCGCCAATACTTCATCCGAAAAGGTCTGCGGATTGATGGAGATGCGGGTCGCGCCGTATTCCTTGATGACGGCCAGCTTTTCGGCGTCGGTGCAGTCGGGGCGTCCGGCTTCCACCGTGTATTCCACGATGGTGGAAAGGTCGAAGCAGTCCCGCACCGTCCCCATGAGCTGGCGCAGCTGCGCTGCCGAGAGGCTGGTGGGGGTGCCGCCGCCGATGTAGATGCTGCAGAGCTTCAGCCCGGCCTTGTCGGCCTCGTCCCGGATGGCCTCGACCTCTCTGCACAGGCAGTCTACATAGGGCTGCACCAGCTTGCGGTCACGGTCGAGGTTGCAGCTGACGAAGCTGCAATAGCTGCACCGGGAGGGGCAGAACGGGATGCCGATATAGAGGCTGTAGGTCCTGGGCGCGCTGCCCACTTTCAGGATAGGCTCCTGCAAGTCCGCGATGGCCTTGGCCATGCCGTATTTTTCGGGCGAGCAGTCGAAGCGCTTGAGGAAGAAATCGTCGATCTCCTCTTCCGTCCAGCCTGCGGCCCGCTTGTCGTGGACGAGGCGCACCGGGCGGACGCCGGTCATCTTGCCCCAGGGCGGGCGGATGCCCGTCCAGCTGCGCAGCAGGTCATAGGTCAGGCTGGCCAGCGCAAATTCCGGCGTCTCGCCGCCCTCTTCCACGGGAATGGGCAGAGGTGCTTCGGCGGTCTGGCTCTTGCCGCCCTGCCGCACCATGGCCCAGAGCTTGTCAGGCCGCTTCTCGGCCCAGACGCAGTCTGCGCCGTCCTCGGGCGGGGTGAGGGTGAGCGGGGCCATTGGGTAGAACAGGCGGACGAGGTGCTCCACCTCGTAGCCCGAGCCGAGGCCCGTGATATAGATATTCATGTGAAATCCCGCCTTTTTATGCGTTTCTCAGCGCATTTTTGATATAGAAGTTGGTGGCGGCCTCCTGCCCGAAGGTGGAGAAATCGCCGTGGCCGGGCAGCACCTGTGCCTCAGCCGGGACGGGCAGGGCCGCGAACTTGCGCAGGCTCTCGTCCATCTTCCGGCTGTCGCCGCCCTCGAGGTCGGTGCGGCCGATGCTGCCCTGAAAGACGGTGTCGCCCACGAAGAGATAGTTTTCGCACAGCAGCACCACGCTGCCCTCGGTGTGGCCGGGGGTGCTGATGACCTTCCACGGCATGTTGCCGATCTTCACCACGTCGCCATGGTTGACGCGCTGGTCGACCGGGCATGCGGGGAACTTCTGGTCGTCGCGCGGCACGGGCTTGTCGCCGCAGATCATGTCGGCGTCGATGGCCGAGGCTATGACGGTGGCGCCTGTGAGGCTGCGCAGCTCGGCAGCGGCCGCCACATGGTCGGAGTGGCGATGCGTCAGCACGATGGCATCGAGCTTGCGCCCGCCCAAAGCCGCCGCGATCTTCTTCGCATCGCTTGCGGGGTCCACCACGAAGGTGGCGGAGCCGTCCGACACAACGTAGACGTTGGTTTGATACGGTCCCAGAACCAGGAACGACGCGTCGACGCACGTTCCCTTCACCTTATATGCCATATTGTCCTCCTACATCAGTATCTTCGAGCGTCGAGGGCGGACGATATCGCCCTCGACCCTGTAACGGGAATGGGCCCCATCGAAGCGCCCATTCCCCCCTATCCAACCAAGTCGACGCGGGAAAGCGGGCCGCCTCCGGGAGATTTCCGGAGCCAACCTTCCTGCATCCGATCGAACGGCGAAGGCCACCGCCCGGGAAAGCCCCAAAACGCCAACGCCGCCGCAAAGCCTTCCCTACAGCAGGGCGGAATCCTTCCCTCCGCCGACCTTCGGCACCATGCGGCGGGCATCGAACACGCCCTCGAGTGCCTTGAGCTTGCTGAGGATGATGTCGATGTGCGTGATGTCGCTGACCTGGAACAGGAAGCGCATCTCGGCCATGCCGTCGCGGTGCGACACCGTGTTCGACGACAAGACGTTCGCCCCCATGCCCGACAGCACGAGCACGACATCGGAAAGCAGCTGCAGGCGATCGAGCGCCTCGATGTAGACCTCCACCTTAAACGATGTGTTCTTCGGCAGGTCACTTTCCCAGTGCACCTTCATGATGCGCTCGGGCTGGGCCATGAGCTCCTTGGCGTTCGGGCAGTCGCGCCGGTGCACCGACACGCCGCGGCCGCGCGTGACGAAGCCGATGATTTCGTCGCCCGGCACGGGGTTGCAGCAGCGGGACAGGCGCACGAGCGCGCCTTCCACGCCTTCCACCACCACGCCGTTGGAGCTTTTCGTCTCGTGCTTCTTCGGCTTGTTCACCAGCGTGAGCATGGGCGGCAGCTTGCCGGTGGTCATGGCCGCCGTGCCCAGGTTCAGCGGATCGGGCTGCTGATCGCCCTTGCGGCCCAGCTCGGCGAGCAGGCGATTCGCCACGCTTTGCACGCTCTCCTTGCTGGTACCGATGCTGACCAGCATGTCGTCGGCGTCCTTGTATCCCATGTGGTCGGCGACGGTGCGCAGCGCACGCTCGGAGCGGGTGTTGGAAATGCCCAGGCCGTGCTTGCGCATCTCGCGCGCCAGCTTGTCGCGGCCGCTGAGCAGGTCGTCTGCGCGGGTGACCTTGCTGAAGTACGCGCGGATCTTGTTGCGCGCGCTGGGGGTTTTCACGATGTTGAGCCAGTCGCGGCTGGGGCTTGCCGACTTCTGCGTGAGGATCTCCACGCGGTCGCCCAGCTGCAGCTCGTAGGCCAGCGGCACAATGGCGCCGTTGACCTTCGCGCCCACGCAGTGGTTGCCCACCTCGGTGTGGATGGCATAGGCGAAGTCGACGGGCGTGGATCCGGCGCGCAGGCTCATGGCCTCGCCCTTCGGCGTGAACACGAACACCTCGGTAGGCGCCAGGTCCACCTTCAGGTCCTTCAGGAACTCGCGCGAATCGTGCGTCTCGTCCTGCCAGTCCACCATCTCGCGCAGCCATGCCAGCTGCTTGTCCATGGAGTCGTTGCCACCGCGGCCGCCCTTCTCCTTGTAGCGCCAGTGCGCCGCCACGCCGTACTCGCTTTGGCGGTGCATCTCCTCGGTGCGGATCTGCACCTCCAGCGGCCTGCCGGCGGGGCCGATGACCGTGGTGTGCAGGCTTTGGTACATGTTGAACTTCGGCATGGCGATGTAGTCTTTGAACCGCCCGGGCATGGGGTGCCACAGCGTATGCACCGCGCCCAGCGCCGAGTAGCAGTCCTTCACCGACTTGACGATGATGCGCACGGCGATCAAGTCGTAGATCTCGGAGAAGCCCTTGCCCTTCTTCGCCATCTTCTGATAGATGCTGTACAGGTGCTTGGGGCGGCCCATGATCTGCGCCTGGACGCTCACCTTGTCCATTTCGCCGCGCAGCACGGAGATGACCTGGTCAAGGTACTCCTCGCGCTCGAAGCGGCTTTCGGTGACCATGCGCGAGACCTGCTTGAACTTGTTGGGTTCGAGGTAATAGAAGCTCAGGTCCTCGAGCTCCCATTTGATGGAGTTGATGCCCAGGCGGTGCGCGATGGGCGCGTAAATCTCAAGCGTCTCGCGCGACTTGAAGATGCGACGGTCCTCCTTGAGCGCCGCCAGGGTGCGCATGTTGTGCAGGCGGTCGGCCAGCTTGATGACGATGACGCGGATGTCCTTGCTCATGGCAACGAACATCTTGCGGATGGTGGCCGCCTGCTCATCGGTGAGGGTTTCCACCTCGATGCGCGTGATCTTGGTGACGCCGTCGACCAGCTGCGCCACGTGCGGGCCGAACTCCTGCTCGACCAGCTGGCTGGTCACGTCGGTGTCCTCCACCGTGTCGTGCAGAAGCGCCGCGCACAGCGTTTCCACGTCCATGCGCAGATCGGCCAGGATGATGGCCACCTCCACCGGATGCGCGATGAACGGCTCGCCCGACTTGCGGCACGCGCCCTCGTGGGCGTTGGCGGCGAAGCGGAAGGCCTTCTCGAGCTTGGCCTCCTCCTCGTCGGTCAGGTAGCCGCGCGTCATGTCCTGTAGGTCGGCGAAGCGCTCATCGGGGGTTTTCTCGCCCTTGGGCATCACCTTCGTGGCCTCGGTGGAAAACGCCTTCTCCGCCACGTGCGGGCGGCCCAGCAGGCTATCGTCGACGGTTTGCCGGACCACGTCGGGCTGCGCCCCCAGCAGGTTCTGGTCCGATCGGCTATTCGACTTGTTCATTTCCAGCCTCCTTTGCAACGGCGGTGGTGGGCAGGATGGGATGCGACACGCGCTTCTGCAGGTCGGCGGCGTTGCTGCGCATGACCCAATCGCGGAACGCGTGGAAGATCTCGCGCTCGTCCATCCCCTCGCGATAGCGCACGCTGTCGGTAAGCTGCACCTTGTCCTGCGTGTCCTTCACGTGAATGGAGCGCACCAGCCCGTCGGGGCCGAACATGGCGTGCGCCTCGATGAGCCCCAGCTCGCGGAACACCGCCACGGCGCACGTGACCGCCGCCGTGTTCACCGGGAAGATGTCGGTGGACACGTTCTTGGCCAGCTCGGCGTCGCTGGTGGTGAAGAACAGCGTGTCGGAGGCGCGCTGCATGGCGCGCAGCTTGCGGTACACCTGCGCCAAGCTGTCGTGGCACGGCGTCATGTCCGCCAGGATGCGCTCGTTGAGGGCGCAGTCGTTGCGGCTGAACAGCAGGTGCACGCAGGCCGGCTTGCCGTCACGTCCGGCACGGCCCGACATCTGGTTGAATTCTATCTCGTTGAAGGGCATGTGGTACAGCACCACGTGGCGGATGTTCGGGATATCCACGCCCTCGCCGAACGCGCTGGTGGCGATGAGCACCAGGAGCGCGTCGGTGCGGAACAGCTGCTCGATGCGCTTGCGCTCGCTGCGCGACAGGCCCGCGTTGTAGAAGCCGATAAGCGGCGCCACCTGCGGCGCGTGCTTGCGCAGCGCGCGGGCGACGGCCACGGACTGCTCGCGGGAGTTCACGAACACCACCGTCTTCTCGCCGGTTGCCACCAGGTTGGCCAGGTAGTTGTCGCGGCTGGGCACGTTGCGGCGGTCGTCCAGGCGCAGGTTCGGGCGATCGGAGGCGTCGAACACGCATGCGTCGATGGGAAGCTCGCGGCGCACGGCCTGGGCGCACTCGTCGTCGGCGGTGGCGGTGAGCGCGAGCACCGTGGGGTCGCCCAGCCTGCGCACCGCGGAGCCGATGGTGGCGTACGCCTCGCGCTGGCCGGCGCGCGCCAGGCCCACGTGGTGCGCCTCGTCGACCACCACGAACTTGACGCGGCCGGTGTAGGCGAACGAATCGGCGTGCCATGCCAGGAACTCGGGCGTGGTCAGCGCGATGTCGACGCTGCCGTCGGCCAGGCCCGCGAACGCCTGGCGGCGCTCGTCGACCGTGGACTCGCCGGTGAGCGTGACCACGGTGATGCCGAAGGGCGCCAGCGCCTCGCGCAGATGGAACGCCTGGTCGGCGATGAGGGCGCGCAGCGGGTACACGAACAGGCTGGCCTCGCGGGCCGCCAGCGCGCGCAGCGTGGCATGCACCTGGAATGTCAGCGATTTGCCGCGGCCCGTGACCATGACGCCGAGCACCGACCTGCCTTCGGCAAGGTTATCCAAGATGTCGCGTTGGGCCTGGTGAAGCTGGCCGTCGCCGATGATGGCGCGCACGATGTGCTCGCGCAGGCGCTGCGGGTCCTGGCGCGCCATGGTCTCCCAATGGGCGCGGTTGACCTCCAGCTCGTTCTCGTATTCCTCGATGGCCTCGGGGTCGTGCGGCGCGTCGGCGCACAGCTCCTCGTCGCGCGTGGCGTACAGGTCGCTCACGAAGCTGAGGTTCTCCGGGTTCAGGCACGCCTCCAAGGCGACGCACGTGCGCGCCGGCGACAGCGACTTGAGCATGGCCTTCACGCTGCGGCGGTTCTTCCATTCGTCTATCTGCACCTCGAACGCGGCGTTGACCACGCTGTCGGTCTTCATGAGCGCCTCGATGTCGTTGCAGTGGAACATGATGCCGGCCACCGTGGTGCGCCCGTTGGAAAGCGAACACGAGAAGTGGTTGCGCTCGGCGCCCACCGCGCGGCTGTGCAGCAGCGTGACGTCGCGCGCCAGATACACGGGCACGGGATGCTCCTGACCGAACGGGGCCAGCGCATCGAGCTGCGCCACGTTGCGCAGCGTGAGCTCGTCGAGGTTCACGCAAGCGTCGATGGTGATGAGCGGGTGGAACGCCCCCTCGGGCAGCCCGTCCATGTACTCGCACAGGCGGCGTTCGAACTCGGGCAGTTTCTCGGTGGGAAGCGTCACGCCCACGGCCGCCTCGTGCCCGCCGAAGCGCAGCAGCAGGTCGGAGCAGCTTTCCACGGCCTTGAACAGGTTGACCTGGCCCACGCTGCGGCCGCTGCCGCGCGCCTCGTCGCCGTCGATGGTGAACAGCAGGCAGGGCACGCCGTAGGTGTTCACCAGGCGGCTTGCCACGATGCCCTTCACGCCCTCGTGCCACCCTTCGCCGGCCACCACCAGGGCGCGCTGGCCCTTGTAGGTTTCGGCGGCCTGGGCCTTGGCGATCTCGGAGAGCTCCGCCTCGATGGCTCGGCGCTGGTCGTTGACGCCCTCAAGGCGCTGCGCCTGCTGGTTGGCCTGCTCGAAGTCGTCGGTGAGCAGAAGGTCGAGCGCCAGCTGCGCGTCGCCCATGCGGCCGGCGGCGTTCAGGCGCGGGATGATGGAGAAGCTGAGGTTGGTAGCGGTGACCTGCTTGCCGGCGGCGCCGGAGGTATCGAGCAGCGCGGCGATGCACGGGCGCGGGGCCTGGTTGATGCGGCGCAGGCCGTCGGCCACCAGGGCGCGGTTCTCGTCGCGCATGGGCATGAGGTCGGCAATGGTGCCGAGCGTGGCGAAATCGGTATACTGGCGCCACAGGTGCGGCTTGCCGAAGCGGCCGCCCAGCGCCTGCACCATCTTGAGCGCCACGCCCACGCCGGCCAGGATGGCGCTGGGGCAGGCGGGGTCGCGCTTCGGGTCCGCCACGGGCACGCCCTCGGGCACCAGGTCGGAGGGCTCGTGATGGTCGGTGACGGCCACTTCAATGCCGCGCTCCTGCAGCAGGCGCACCTCCGCCTTGCAGGCGATGCCGCAGTCGACGGTAACTAGGAAGTCAGGCTTGACCTGCGACAAGCGCTCGATGGCCGCCGGAGTGATGGCGTAGCCCTCCTCGAAGCGGCGGGGGATGAACGGCGTGACGCGCGCGCCGAACTCGCGCAGACCGCGCGTCATGACGGTGGTGGCGGAGATGCCGTCCAAGTCGAAATCGCCGAACACGAGGATGTGGTCGCCGCGGCGGATGGCGGCCTCAAGCGCATCGGCGGCCTCGGACAACCCGGGGATGATGTAAGGATCGCGCCAGTCGCGGTCCAGCGACGGCGTGAGGAAACGATTCGCGGCTTCCGGGGTGTCGATGCCGCGCGAGACGAGCGTGGCCGCGATGAAGTGCGGCATGTGCAGCTCGCGCTGCAGGCATGCGACCGCCTCGGGCTCTGCCGCCTTGATGTTGAATCTGGCAGACATGGTGGGTACCTACTTATTGCAGTGCTTTCCTATAGTTCGCCTCTATTGTCGCACAAGTGCATGGCGGCACCGCCGGGAAGTGCCGCGGTCGGCGGGCAACGTGGCAAGCTGTTCGGGCGACGCGCCCTGATGCGCTGCGGAAGCGCACGAGAAGGCGCGACCACGCGATGCCGTCCCGGCTGCCGCGCCCGCGCCGTACCCGCTGCCGCTCCCCTACCGCCCCTGCTGCCGCGTCCCTGCCGCCCCGGCCGCCACGTCCCTGTCGGCTTGCCTGCCCTTTCCGCGCCCGCGCCATTTCATCGGCTACGCCCCGTCGTCGTACACAGCCGGCCTGACCGTCACCGCCCCGTTCGCAGCTTTTTTGCAGCCTTTCGCCCTTAGCCCGCAGCCTGGCGCAAGCGTGCGATAATGGGGCCTTCCTACCCTGAACTACGTGCAGGAGCATCGCATGGCCAACTGCCTTGTCGCCCAATCGGGCGGCCCTACCGCCGTCATCAACGCTAGCCTTGCCGGCGTCATCCGCGCAAACCAGCTCAACCCGCTCTACGACCGCGTCCTCGGCGGCCTTCACGGCATCGAGGGAACGCTGGCGGGCAGCCTGTTCGACCTGACCGACCTGAGCGGCCGCGAGATCGAGGTGCTCAAGCAAACGCCCTCGTGCGCGCTGGGCACGTGCCGCTACAAGTTCTCCGACGAAGCCGATTTCCGGCGTCTCATCGATGTCATGGACGAGAACGACATCTCCACCATGTTCTACATAGGCGGCAACGGCTCCATGTCCACGGTAGCCGCCATGACCGCCTGGGCCGCCGAGCGCAACCTGGACAAGCGCTTCATCGGCATCCCGAAGACCGTCGACAACGACCTGGGGCTTATGGACCACTGCCCCGGCTTCGCCAGCGCCGCGAAGGTGGCGTGCGAGATAACGCACGCCACGCGCATGGATTACGACGCCTACACGCGCCCCGAGGTGTTCGTGCTGGAGACCATGGGCCGCGACGCAGGCTGGCTTGCGGCCAGCACGTGCCTGACCGGCGACGTCGACCTGCTCGTGCTGCCCGAGGTCGACTTCCGCCGCAGCATCTTCTTGGAGCAGGTGCGCGCGAAGATGGAGCAGCAGGGCAGCTGCTACGTGGTGGTGTCGGAGGGCGCGCGCTGGTACGACGGCACGTACCTGTCTGCCAACGGCAAGGCCGCCGACGGGCTGGGCCACGCCATGCTGGGCGGGGCCGCCGGGCGCCTGAAGTCCATGATCGTGGAAGCCGGCATCGTGCCGCGCTGCGTGGTGCAGGACCTGTCGCGCGTGGCGCGCTCGAGCAACTTCGCCATGAGCCTGGTTGACCTTGAGGAGTCCTACGACCTGGGCGTTTCCGCGCACATGCGCAGCGCCAAGCCCGAGTTCACCGGGCAGGTGGTGGGCATCCGCCGCGGCCGGGGCGTCGACGGCGGCTACAACACCGAGTTCTTCGCCTGCCCCGCCGCCGACCTTGCCAACTTCGTGCGCCCCTTCCCCAGCGAATGGATCCTGCCGAACTACCAAGGCGTCTCCGACGAGGCGCTCGATTACTTCCGCCCGCTCATCCAAGGCGAGCCGAAGCTAATCTGCGAGAATGGCATCCCCGTGACCATGCGCCCCTTCAACAGGCGCTAGCGGGTAGGCCCGCAGGCCATAAGGCGAAGCGGTTGCGAACGCGAAAGCGAAGCGGCTGAGGCCGCGAAGACGACGAGCTCGCGGGCGACAGGCGCTGAATGCGAAAACGCCCGGCATCCCCCATAACGGGACGCCGGGCGTTTCGTGGTTTTGCGCGAATTAGGTGCCGAAGCGCTACTCGGCTGCGACGAACGTGTCGCGATCGTGTGCGAACGACTGCATAGCGGCGATGGTGCGCTTGCGGTTTCGGGCCCTAGAACACGATGCCGAATGCGGAGATGATGAGGCCCCAGAACACGCCTGTGGCCCACAAGCCCGCCAGCACGATGAGGTTCTGGCGAAGGCCGCGGTTAGTGCGGAACAGCACCAGCAGGCCCACGCCGGCCGACACCAGAAGGCCCGCCATCATGGCGCCCGCGCCGAGCGCGCCCTCGACGTAGAGCTGCGCGATCACCACGCTTGCCGCGCAGTTCGGGATAAGGCCCACCAACGCGCTGCCCAGCACGGAAAGCACCGGGTTGCTGCCTAAAAACGCGCCGAGCGCATCTTCGCCGACCAGCTCCAGCGCGCCGTCGAGCACAAGGGTGATGACGAAGATGAACACCGTGACCTGCACCGTGTGCTTGAGGGCGCTGCGCAGGATGGAACCGCCCTCGTGGTGGTGCTCATGTTCCTCATCGTGCTCGTAATCGTACGCCAGCTCCGGCTGCTGCTCGCAGGCGTCGCAGTCGCTGTTGCAATGACAGCGATCGCGTTCGCACAGCTCGTGGATGCGCAGCCTCTCGCGGTCGCGGCGCGCCAGGCGGACAGCCGCGTCCACCACGAAGCCCATGACCATGCCGATCATCAGCTTCACGCCCATGATCTTCAGGATGGTCATCGGCGCCACCTGCTCGGCCAGGAAGATGGGCAGCATCTCGTCGGAGGTTGACAGGAACACCGCGAACAGCGTGCCAAGCGTGATGACGCGGCCCGCCCACAGCGTTGCAGCCGCCGCCGAGAAGCCACATTGCGGGACGATGCCCACAAGCGCGCCGACCACCGGCCCCGCCGCGCCTGCACGGCGCACGGCCTCCTCGGCCTTGTCGCCCGCCTTGTGCTCGAGCCACTCCATTGCCAGATAGGTGACGAACAAAAACGGGATAAGGTACAGCGTGTCCTCGACGGAGTGCTCGAGAACGTGCCCGATGAGATGCGTGATGTCTTCCATGAACCTTGCCTTGCGATCGAAAGGTGCCCTTGCCTGCGCACGCGTCGCATGCGCTCCGTGTGTCAGGTTCCCAGTTTACAGAACGCGTCAAGCGAACGTGAAGAAACCGTGAACGATGGTTAACTTTCCCGACTTTTGCCCTCCCCGGCCCGCGCCCTGGAATCGCGAGACGCGACCGCCGCACCCGATGAACAGGTTCCAGGAGGATGTTCATCCAACGCCCACAGGAGCTTGAACGGATTCCAGGAGGGCGTTCAGATATGGGACGGGCCCGGGATCTCTCCCGGGCCCGTTTGGGTCCTGTCTTTCCCCTTGTCCAACGACAAGTGTTCGGCGGGAATGGGCGGGCGACTGACTAGGCCAGCGCCGCCTTCAGCTGATCGATGCCGTCGAAGGGAGTTTCGCTGTTCCCGTTTTGGCGGTCGATCTTGATGACCGCGCCCTTCCACGTGGGGTCCTTTCGCTGGGCCGCCGAGCTTGCCGGCGCGTCATCGGCGGGCTTGCCGCCTTCCCCATCGTGCTCCTTGAACTCGTCGGTTCGCACGACGAAGCGGTAGTCGAACTTCTTGCGGTCCGGCAGACCCTTCGAATCGAAGCCGTACTTCAACTGGCCGAGCATGCCGCGCATGGCCTCGACTGCACCGGCTTCCCCGATGCCCACCATACCGAGCTCGCTGCTGTACAGCGACTTCGGCGACACGTACAGCGTGCGGATCTGGCGGCGACGACGCTCCTCGAAGCGGACGAGGATCGCGGCGATGGCCACGATGCCGACCCACCACACGATGGCGAGCACCAGGTCGAGCGGGCTGTCGATGCGGTTGAAGCCTAGGTGGTACCACAGCACCAGCAGCAGCGCCGCAACGACCGCCGCCGCGCCCAGCACCAGATAGTTGCTTTTCCTCATGGCCCTAAGCCTCCATTCCGGCGGGCTTGGCGGCGGGAGACCCCGAGGGGTCCTTGCCGTCGCCATCGCCCAAGACGTCGTTCATGTCGTTGCGCAGCTTGCGCTCATGGTTCTTACGGCGAAGCGCCGCCGCAAGGCCGTAAACCGCCGTGAGGACCATGCCGATGATCATGTACCAGTGCACCCAGCAATGATTCTCGACCGACTCCCTGCCCAACGGGTTCTCGGCGTCGTAGATCCGCTCCTCCTCGACCGGGTTATCGGCCTCGGGGCTGCCCGTCACCGACTCGTACGCGTCCTCGAGCACGTCGGCCAGCGTGTCGAGCGGGCCGGCAGCCGCAGGCGCCGGGGCCGGCGTCGTGCTGCCGTCCGGATTCGCACCAGGCGTCGAGCCGTTGTCCGGCGTGGGCGTCGGCGTGGGCGTCGGCGTCGGCGTCGGGGTAGGCTCCGGCGTCGGGGGCACCGGAGCCGGCGTGACCGTCAACGTGCCCAGGTGCTCGTCGATGACGTAGTTGGCGGCATCGACATCACCCCACGTGATGCGATAGGCGTTCTCCGAGCTGCCCACCTCGGTCTGGCTGCCGGTGGTGGCCGCAGTGACGCGATCCTCGCCCTGCAGGCCCTCGATCGACAGCTCGTTGTTCACAAGCTCGCTGCCGTCGTAGATCTTCGAGTCGCTGCCCGTGGTCACCGTCAGCTTCGCCGGTTCGACCTTGATGGTGCCGTCGACGAACTTGACGTTCAGCTTGGAGGTGACGTCCTCGCCCTCGGCGTTCTTGATGACGAGCACGTCGGCCGTGGCCGCAACCTCGCCGTCGGAGACGTTCGTCGCCATAGCGCTGGACGCGGCGGTCTCAAGCGAGTAGCCCTCGGGCAGGGCGCCAACCGTTACGGTGGCGCCATGGGACGAACCGTCGTAGGCGAACGTGCCGCCCGTGGTGGTCACGACCACCTCGTCGGCGGACTCGGTGACGGTCAG
>SKER01002355.1_pt1 | contig 12605 bp, 6 predicted proteins | sample 4826961 | NCBI WGS metagenome assembly SKER01 (sample SAMN11008804, study PRJNA524170) | human gut metagenome | biome: Human fecal sample; material: Feces; isolation source: fecal sample from pouch patient p47 | host: Homo sapiens | place: Israel: Tel-Aviv | collected 2016-11-16
CGGCGAGGGGCGCGCGGCAGCTGAGACCACCTTCGCCGTGCAGTTCCAGGTGGCCGGCGGGGTGTTCGACTACGGCTTCTCGTGCGTGCTCTCCGAGCTGAGGGTCACCTCCGAGTGGCTCTACTCCCTGGAGGGAGGCCCCAGGGCGCTCTTCTTGCGCGAAGGGTCCGGCACCCTGGACTGCGCCGGCGCGAGCGCCGGGGCCTCGGAGGAGGACAACGTGCGGCTCGGGGTCTACGTGGACGACTTCCTCCATGCGCAGTCGCGGTCCACGGGGTCCGGTCTCTTCCTGCCGTACATGTGCAAGGCGAGGTCGTTCCCGCCCGAATCCCCGTTGGCTGTGTTCGGCCGGGCGTTCTCGTGGTTCGGGTCGGGCCTCGAGGTGATCGGGGCCGGCCAGCCTGCGTCCTCCACCGAGTACTACGCCGAGTCGAGCACACTCGAGAAGGTGGCCGAGGTGCTGTCCTCCTTCGATACGGGTGTCAGCGGCCTTCGCAAGGAAGAGGTCGCCATGGACGAGCTGGAGAAGTACGTGCCCCTCGAGCTTCTGCTCACCATAAGAGAGGTGTTGAAGGCCAACGCGCCCAAGCGCGACGACGACTCGTTCGTTCTCACCGTGCGAAACGATGACTTCTTCCTCGGCATAGAGCGCAAGGGGGCCGGCGAGCCCCGCGCCACCATCCTGAAGACCAGGCACGAGGGGTCGCTGCTCGACTTTGACTTCCGCGACGAGTCCGACGGCACGAGGCGCCTGTTCGACTTCATGGACATCCTCTTCACCGGCAGCGAGGACAAGGTGTTCGTCGTCGACGAGCTCAACAGGAGCTTCCATCCCATGTTGACCCAACAGTTGGTGTCGCTGTTCAACGAGGTGCACGCGAACGATGACTGCCAGCTGGTGTTCACCACGCACGAGAACGACATCATGAGCTACGACTACTTCCGCCGCGACGAGATCTGGTTCGTCGAGCGAGGGGAGGACGGCGCCTCCAGGCTCTACCCCCTGGACGACTTCGCCGCCGGCGACGCCCGTTCCGACGCCCGCTTGAACAAGAGGTACCTGGAGGGCAGGTACGGCGGAGTGCCCGTCATCAGCATGTCCAGGGCCCGCGCCGCGCTCGACCTGGGGGATGAGTAGCATGGCCCCGCTGAACTCGCTGGACACCTGGGCAGTCCGCTCCTCAAGCGGCACCCGCCGGCCCAAGTCGAGGTGCTTCTTCATAGGGGAGGGCCCCAACACCGAGTTTTGGTACCTGAGCGGCTTGGCCGAGAGGCTGGCGAGGATGGACGTCCCCGAACTCATAGAGCTGCGGACCGTGGAGCGCACTGGCGACGAGAAGGGGCAGTCGGCTCCCGTGAAGCTCCTGGATCACGCGCGCGCCGTCAGGGAGGACCCGGAGGGCAGGTTCGGCTTCGACCCCGACACCGACAGTGTGGTTGTCTTCTTCGACGCGGATATCTACAAAGGCGACGAGGAGGGCTACCTGCGCATGCTCGGGCGCTTCGAGGGCGTGGCCGACGTCGCCGTGACGTACCCGAGCTTCGAGCTGTTCCTCCTGCTCCACCTCGAAGGCGCTTACGAGGAGGTCATAGCGCCGAACGAGGCCGAGATCGTCGCGAACGGCTACGTGAACAGGCGCAGGTTCGTCGAGGCGCTGGCATCGGAGCGGCTGGGCATGAACGTGAAGCGCAACAGCGCGGTCGGCGGCCTGTCCGGGCGCTTCGGGGTAGCGGCCAGCGCCGAGCCCCTCCTCAACCGGGACCCGCGCGTTGCGGTGGGCCGCCTGACGAGCAACGTCGCGGAGCGCGTGCTCGAGGTGGTTCGCAGGGGCTCGTCCTCGGGCGAGCGCTACCGCGAGCTGTGCGAAGAGCTGGGCGTGAGGTTGAGGAGTCGGAGCTGTTAACGAGAGTCCTTACGATATATCTATTGGATCATGCTGCCCAGGATGCGGAGGTGCCGATGAACGAAATGCCGCAACGCATTGTCAGGCCCTTTACCCCCTCTTTGCTTAACGACCAGGAGTTCAAGGTCTACGAACCCGAGCTCAAGGAAGTGTTTCGGGTCGACGGGATCACGAACGTCGCGATATCCGGCCCGTTCGGCGCCGGTAAGACGAGTGTGATGAGCACGTGGGAGGCTTCCAAGGAGGGATCTTCCCACAAATACCTGCATCTCTCCCTTGCGAACTTCAAAAGCTCCGATTTCGCAAACGATGACAAGGGCGTTGCCGAGGGCGACATCGAGAAGATGCTCCTCAACCAGCTTGTGCACAAGGTGAAGCCCTGGCGCGTCCCGAAAAGCAGGTTCAAGACGACGGCGTCGGGGCGCTGGAGCGTTGTGGCCCCTACCGCGGTCGCCCTCATCGCAGTGGGCCTCCTTGCTCTTGGCTTGGCGGAACTCGATTGGTTTCGGGCGCAGCTGGCGCAGGGCTTCGAGGTTAGCTATGTCTCTCTTTTCCTTCCTTGGATTGTCCCGGCTGCGATCTTCGTCTCTTTTCTTGCCTTGCGCTCTCCTTTCAAGGGGTTGGTCAAGAGGGTCAATCTGGGTGGGAACGAAATCGAGCTATTCGACGAGAAGAGCTCTGCCTTCAACCGGTACATGGACGACATTCTCTACCTTCTCAACTCGTCCGGATGTGACGTCGTCGTGATCGAAGACCTGGACAGGTTTGAGAGGCTTGATGTGTTCGAGGGCCTGAGGGAGATTAACATCCTCTTGAACTCGAAGCGGAGAAGGGGCCTGCTTGTCACCTTGAGGAAGCGAGGCGGCGTATGGGCCAAGCTGTTGAAATTTAGGCGGAGAGCGGATGAGCCGATCAGATTCTTCTACCTCGTCCGGGACGACATGTTCACGAGCGCTGACAGGACCAAGTTCTTCGACCTCATTATCCCTGTAATCCCGTTCATGGACCGAAGCAATGCTGCGGACGTCCTGGTGCCCCGGCTGGCCGAAGCCGGCATAACAATCGATCTGTCGTTTGCCAACGAACTGTCCCTCTACCTCAACGACCCTCGCGTTCTGGACGACGTGGTTAACAACGCAGGACATGTTAAGGCTGCTCTCTTCGACGGCGACGGGGAGGAGCTCAAGGACGGCGACGCCGAGCGTATCGTCGCGATGTCCGTCTATAAAGCCCTTTTCCCCGGCGACTATGCGGACCTGCAGGCAGGCAAGGGATGCGTCAAGTATTATCTCGACAAGCGACGTGAGGTTGTTGATGTTCGCCGTGCCGAAATTAGCGAAGAGGTCGTTAAGCTTCGGCAGCGTCTTGAATCCATAACAGCGCAGGGCAAGTACAACGCCGACGAGCTGAGCCTTCTGTACATGACCGAATCGTCGTATGACGACGTCGCAAACCGAGGGCCATATTATGGCAGGCCTGATTTGCTGCGCATGTCGCCTACCGAGCGAGTTGAATCGATTCGCGCGGATAACGGTATGAGCTCTAGGTTCGACGAGCTTGTTGGTGAATTGACCGCCAAGGATCCTGTGTTCGCGGCTCGGCATAAAGAGGCGCTTCGAGCCCCGGATAGAGAGTCGAAGGCTATCTCTGGGCGCATTTCGGAACTGGAGGAGGAGTTTGCCGAGCTATCGAGAACGAGCTTCTCGGAACTTGCCGCTTCGCTCGGGCAAGTTGGCCGGGAGAACCTCTTCGCCTTCCCGGCTGAAGGCGAATATCCTAAAGGGCAGGAGGGGACGTTCGCCCGAATGGCCCTGGTAAGGAAAAGCCAAAATTTCGGAATGATAGAATACTTGCTCTGCTCCGGATGCATCAACGATTCCTACGAGCGGTACATGAGCAACTTCTATCCGACGAGTGTATCTTCCGCTGATAGGGAGGTGCTCCGTCAGATCGTGCAGCACTCGCCGACCGACCCTATGTACGAGTTCGATAGGCCGGGCGCGTCGGCGCGCAAGCTCTCTGTCGACAGGTTCGCGCAGGCGAACGCCAGGATCTTCTCCCTGTGCCATGAGCTTTTGGCCGACGAGAGCTTGGGTAGCAGGCGCGATAGGTTCTTCGAATCCGCCTCCAGGGATGGGGACTACCGCTTCGCATTCCTTTACGTGGCGTCGCGCTACGGGGATGCCGAGACGCTGCGTTCCCTCGAAGCGGCTTGGCCGGGGTCGATCGCGGAGTCAATCAGCAAGTTCGGGGAAGATGAGGGAAATGCTAGGATCGTATGCCAAAAGATTCTGGTGTCCGCCCCTGATCTGCTTGCCGGGGAGTCGCTGAGGGCGTCGATCCGAGACTTCGCGTCGTCTGACGCCCGTTTTCTTCATCCTCGAATCCCGATCGAGGGGTCGATGGGGCGGCAGCTGGAGAGAATAGGGTATTCGGCCGAAAGCTTGGATATCGAAGGTTCTCACGAGGAAACGCTTGCCGAAGTGTATAGCCGCGGGCTTTTCGAGCCTGATGCTTCTCTCGTTTTCAATTTGATGAAGTCGCAGCATCCTAGCTACGAAGCTCTCGAGGGAGCGCAGCTCTCGAACGAGCTCGCGGCCCATGGCGACTGGCCTGCTCGCAAGAAGGCTGATGCGCGCCCTGTCGAGTATCTCGAATCGGCGATTGCCGAGTTCGGCGTTCTTGAAGATTCCGAGGAGTCGGTCGCCTGGCTTGCGAACAAGCCGGAGGTTCTGGCGCAAGACGGTCTGATAGATCGTTATGCCGCCGTTTTGAAAGGCGCGACCATCCTTGACGCCGGCGTTATCAAGGACGGAGACGCTTTGGAGACGCTTGCGCTTAAAGGGAAGGTGGCCCGCACGGGGCGCAACATCCTGACGATATATGCTGCGAACGGCAATGTCGTGACGGAGTCGGTTACGCGCCTCGTCAACGGCGGCGATGTGCCGGACGACCTTACTTTCGATAACGAGGATGGCATCGTCGAAGATGCCGACTTTCTTTTGGATCTTGGGAGGAGTGAGGGTGTCGGCGAAAAGGCATTCTCCAACGTGGCATCGGGATATGGCGAGGTTTACGACGACCTGTCGGCCGAAGACCTTCCGCTCGGCGCAGCGAAAGCGCTTGCCGCCGCCGGATGCGTTGGGATGACGTCGGAGAACCTCTCCCTGTACGCGAGGTGCTACCATCCCGCTCTCGTCGACCTGGCTGCTTCCGACGTCGGCGGGTATGTGGAACTCGTTCTCGATGAAGACGAGCCGACCTGCGAATTCGACGAAGAGGTCGCGCGGAGCCTTATGTACGATGCCGACCCCTCGCCCTCGCTGGTTCGCCTTGTCGGAGGCTTTGAGAGTCCTCAGAAAATCGATCCGAATCACTATCCGGAAGATGTCAATGCGGCGATTATCGAACGGTGCTTCGACGAGAGCGATCTTGGCGTTTTGGGAGAGACATACGAGTTCGCGACGACCGAGGTGCTCAAGGGAGCGGTAGAGCAGAAATGCACTGAGCTCATCGATAGCATTATCCGCGAAGAGGTCGACCTACCGATGGAACTTCGCTTGAAGCTACTCTCCAATCCCGATATTGACGAACGCCGAAAGGAGCGCATCGTGGCAATCGGATGCGGATCCTATTCTGTCGAAGATTACGGCATAATGTTCTCTGCGGCCGGGATGGAAGGCTATCGCTTGGCTTTGTTAGGAAAGGGGCGGTATTTCGTCGATGGCAACGATGACGCCGAGTCTATCCTTCTCGACTTGGAGAGGATGGGCCTAATCTCGTCGTTCAAGAGCGATGGGGAGGGACGCTATCGCGTGCACGCGACACGAAGGAACAAATAGCGGAAAAGGGGCTTTTGCTGAATTCTGTATTTTCGCGCTGAAGCGAATGGCAAGTTGCCGCTTTCTTTTATGTTTGCCCGAAGATTTCAGATACACACGATATCTAAGACAAGGACGTGCGCGTTCCAGCCGAAAGCCGTATGTCGACATTCGGCAGGGCAGCGCAAATCATCAAGAATGATGTTTGTCCATACAAAAAACTAGGCGGAACCGCTTGCGCGACCCCGCCTTACAAAACCCATGGGTTTTGCTGTCTGAGCCCATTATGATTCATTGGGACCGGCAGTCAACCTCGAAAAAATAGGGCAGAATCGCTTTCGCAATCCCGCCCCTAAAACCCGGAGGTTTTGACATCGAATGCCAGTTTACCATCGCCGCGCCAGTTGCGTGCGATTCCGCGAGGCTCCATTGTCGAGCGATTCGTGCCCGGACGGCTTGCGGTTCGGCCGGGTGCTCCGATAGCTGTGGCTATGAGCTCCAAGCCGGTTTCGAAGCACCCGTCTTCGCCGGATGCCAGGAAGGCGTCGCCCTGGTGGATCGCCTCTAGGGTCTCGGCGCTAGGTTCGCTGCTCGCATGCGTTGCCAAAGGCTGATGGAACGTGTTCTCTCCAACCGGTCGGCGTGATGCGCTGCGGCGATCAGGGGACTTGTCGCCCCGTGCCGCATTTGCGCGAATATTTCAGGCATTCGCGCAAATACAGGGGTTTTGGTGCGCCTTGCTCGACATCACAGGTAGACGCTCTTTAGAACCTCGACCACCTGCTGCGCCTCGACTCCCTTTATCCTCAGCGCCTTGGGATCCACGGGGTCGGACTCGTAGGCCTCCATGAAGTGCAGCATGTCTGCGCGCACCTCCTCGCTCATGGAGGGGCGCTCGCCGCCCGTGAGTAGCGTGGCGAGGCGGCAGACGTCGTTGCGGTGCTTCTTGACGCTTTTCTCGTCGACGCCCTGGCCGGCGGCCCGCCTTTCCGACAGGTCGAGCCATGCCTTGGCCTTGAAGGGGATCAGCCCCTCGACCGAGAGGACGGCGACGCCGTCGACGAGGGTCCTGTTGTCGACGAGCAGCCTGTAGTAGTCCTCGTCGAGGAGGATCGCCGACAGGCTGGACACCTCATCGTCGATGTGGATGGGCGCAAGGCCCGATCCGGCGTCGGCCAGCTCGAGGTTCGTGCGAGCGAACAGTTCGAGCATGGTGGGGAAGGACGGGTCCTTCGGCTTCGAGAAGCGGTAGAACTGCGGCCTGCCGGAGCTCGCCTGCTTGTTCTCGTAGCCGCCTTCGCGGACGAAGTCCCAGAAGGCCCGGCCGAACCCGGGCGTCAGCGCCTCGACCAGGAGGACCAGGTCCAGGTCCTTGGTGGCCCTGAAGTCCTGGCCGGCCTCGCCGAACAGCAGGTCGCACGCGCTGCCGCCGATCAGGACGTACTCGCCCTCGTGTCCCGCGAAGCGCTCCCTGAACTTATCGATTCCCCGCATCGTCGCCTCCCAGCACCTGCTCGATCACGTTTTCCACCTCGCCCGCGACGCGCGGGTCCTTCCTCTCCTCGTCGGATAGGGACAGGATAGCCGAAAGCGGGTCGATTGCGCCAGCGGTCCCGGGAACGGGCTCGTAGCGTATCACCTGAACCACGCACGCCGGCTCGTCGGCCTCGTCGGGGTCGGCGGCGCGCGCGCCGGCCGACAACCCCAGCTCGCGCTCCTGCGCCCGCGTGGCGGCGAGCGTGAGCCAGGGGTTGTCCTGCAGCATCGACAGCTCGCACAGCGCCGACATCCCGCCAAGCGGCAGGCCCGCGTCGGGGACGTGTCCCAGGCGGTGCTCGCGCGCGACCGGGCTGGCCAGGTGCGGCTCGAGCCGCTGCCACAGCGCGCGCCTGTCCGAGCCAGGGCGCAGGACCCTCCGGTGGCCGTCGGTTGTGACGAGCGATGGGGAGACGGCCACGAGCTCGTCGAACGCCCGCGACGCGGTCATCTTCGACGTGCCCAACAACCCGGCTGCCTCGGTGACGCTGGCGCCGCCCAGGTCTCCGTAGAGCATCGCCAGCGCAAGGCGCTGGGCCTGCGGCGACAAGGTCGCGACGGCCGCGAACCTTCGCACCCTTCTCCCGCCCTCGCTTAGCGCCACGCCAAGGAAGGGCAAGTAGACCTGTCTGTCAGGGACGATGAAGGAGAGGCCGGCCTCGACCATACGGCCTATCCTGTAGCCGGTCGGCTCCTCGAGGAGGAACGCAACTGGGATGCCCAGCGCGCGCTCCATCGCGTCCCTGTTTTTCGCCATGGTCTTCACCGCAAAGCTCTCCTTCGGCGTTGCCACGGCGAACGGGACGCCGAAGACAGCCCACCGCTCCAAGCCGTAGCTCCCCCTAAGGTAGAGGGGGAGCCTGCCCGCGCCGTCGAGCGGCCCGCGCTCGACGGCCGTGTGCAGAGTCCTTTCGACATAGTGCTCCATTCGATCCCTCCTCGTATAACAGATTAATTTACAAGATATCATTATGTATGGTACATAGAAAAATAATCAGTTACAAGATGGGTTTCGACCATCGAGGAACCGGGTTGCCGGCAGGGCGGCGACGGTCGCTTAGACCGTCTAAATCCATGGGCAAGCGCCGCCCAACGTCGTTTCGTTTGCGCTGCACGCATTTGTGAAGAATCGTCTCATTGGGAAACGGGTCCCAATGAGACGATTCCAATGGCTGTATCGGCCATGAAATAACGTGCTTTGGATGCTTGAAGCCATGCACTATTCTGATTTCCCCAAGCCCCAAAATGCGCCCTGATTTTCCCGCGAGAACCATCGGCAATACCTGTCACCTGTGCAAATCACCTGTACGACCTTGCGTTTTCGTCTTGACAAAAGGGATGAGCGTCGTGGGACCGCGTCCCGCGCTGCCGAACGAGGTTGCAACCTACAACGACTACCAGCGCCAAAGGCTGCTGGTGAAGCCCGGCATGACCTGCTACTGGCAAACCCGTCGCAACCGCGACTCCATCACCTTCGACGAGTGGGTCGATTTGGATTTGTGGAGAGCCCGCCCCGTTCGGCGTTACGCGGGTGCGTGTATGCTTTGCTGCAGGCAACCTGCGGGATAGTGCGGGCCCGGTCTCATTGCGCTCGGGAATCTCCCGCTTTCGCTCTACGCATCTGCCCTGCTGCTCTAATGGCTATTGGGAATCCTCCGATGCGCCTTCGCACGCTCGCATGACCTCGATACCATGCGAGCGTGCGAAGGCGACGAGCTCGGCGTTGCGGGCGTTTATGGTGCCGAAGGCGGCGGGGCACACGATAAGGCGCGCGCAGTGGACGAGGAGCTCTTTGGCGCGGGCTATGGTTTTATCCCCGATCGGCTCGAAGGCGCGCTCGGCCACGCATTCCGCCGCCAGGTCGCGCGCGAGCTCGCAGTCGATGTCCCCTTCGTGCAGAACGCCCGCGTAGAACGCCTTGCCCTGCCGGATGAGCTGGCGAAACACAGCCGACCCCGTACCTGCGCCGGCGATGACGAACGTGTGCGCATCGCCGTGCGGGCGCCCAATTTCCACGCTGCCGAAGCGCTCGTTGAAGGTGCCATGTTGAAGGCCGTAGAGCTCGCCGATCGTCTCGCGCGTGAATATGTCCTCGGGTGCGCCGGCGCGGAAGACCCGGCCGTCCTTCACGCAAATCACCTTGTCGGCGCTTTTCTGTGCGAGCTCGAGTTCGTGGATGGACATGATGACAGCCACATTCCGCGATTTCGCAAGGTGGCGAAGTATTCGCAGCAGGTCGATCTGGTAGCGGATATCGAGATACGACGTGGGCTCGTCGAGCACGAGCACACGCGGATCCTGCGCGATGGCGCGTGCGAGCATGACGCGCTGGCGTTGCCCGTCGCTTATCTGCATGAAGTCGCGCTCGGCGAGCTCTTCCATATGCGCGGTTTTCATGGCCTCGTCGACCCGACTATGGTCGTCGGGCGAGAGTGTGCCCATTCGCCCGGTGTAGGGATGCCTTCCCGCCTCTACGATATCGCGGCAGGTGAGGAGCTCGGTCCGGGGGCGATCTGTCAGCATAACGGCAAGGTTCCTTGCGAACTCCGCCGTCTTCCATCGGGAAATCTCCCGCCCGTCGAGCTCGACCGCGCCGGCAAGCGGTGCCAGATGGCGTGTGATGGTTTTCAAGATGGTCGACTTGCCCGAGCCGTTCGGCCCGATGAGCGCCACGACGTCGCCCGCGCGAACCTCCAGGTCGACGCCTTCGACTATGACCTTCTTGTCGTAGCCCGCCGACAGGTCGCTTATGCGGAAAAGCGGCGCTCCGTCAGCCTGCGTTTCGACCGGGGTTTCGAGGTTCGACTCCGCTCGGAGGGGGCGTTCCACGCGCAGTTCCGCACGAGCCGAAAGTGCCTTCTGGCGCTTTCGTGCGAGCTCAGGACTGTCTAAGCATGGAATGTCCCCTCCGAGCGTTTTGGGCCGCGGCACGAATCCCCCCATCTACCTCACCCGCTTCTTCAACATGAGCGCGATAACCACCGGCGCGCCGAAGATGGCGGTGACGGCGCTGATGGAAAGCTCGACGGGAGAGAACAGCGTGCGCGCGATCAAATCGCAGCCCGCGCAGAAGATGGCGCCTCCCAAGAAGCACGCAGGAATCACGCGGATGGGCTTCGACGACTTCAGCGCCGACTTCACGAGATGTGGAACCGCGATGCCTACGAACGACACCGGGCCAGCGAACGCGGTCACGCAGGCGGAGAGCATGCTCGCTAGAAGGACGAGCACCACGCGGAAGCGTGCGACGTTCACGCCGACGCTTTTCGCGTAGGCTTCTCCCAGCTGGAAGGCGGAAAGGGGCTTCGATATCGCGAATACGCATGCGCTCACGGTGATCACCACGACCGCGATGACCGCGACGTCGTCCCAGCTCGAACCCGAGAAGCTACCCAAAGACCAGTTGTGCAGGTTCACGATGGACTGGTCGTCGGCGAAGGCGATGAGGAAGTTCGTCGCCGCCGAGCAGATGTATCCCACCATGACGCCCGCCACGATGAGCATGGCCATGGAACTTATGCGCCGTGCGATGAGGAGCACGAAGCCGATGGTGATAAGCGAGCCCAGAAACGCTGCGGCCACTATGGCCGGCGAGGACATGGCCTGGTTCGCGCCCAGAAGTACGATCATCGTAAGCGCGACGACGAACTTTGCGCCCGAGGAGACGCCCAAGATGAACGGGTCGGCGATGGGGTTGTTGAAAAACGTCTGCAGCAGGAACCCGGAGAGCGAAAGTGCCCCGCCGAGAAGCACGGCTGAAAGCACGCGCGGCAGGCGAATCTCCCAGATGACCTGGCTTTCCATGGAATTGGCCGCGCCGCCCGAAAGGATGCCGGGGATGTGGTCTGCGGGCACGAGCACGCTCCCGATGCACAGGTTGGCCCCGACGAGCACGATGAGGGCGACAGCGAGCAGCGCCGTCACGACGCGACACCGCGCGGCGCGCCCCGATTCGTCGTATGCCATGGAAAGCCGGCTTCTCATGGCGCTAGCCGAGCTTCCTCAGATAATGGAAGTCGCTCGCGTCATCGCCGGTGAACGCCCCGTGCAGCTCGTCGATAATGTCGGCGGTAGAAGTCATCTGCTGGTACATGTCGGCGCTTGTGACCCAGACGTTGCCGTTCTTCACGGCTTTGAACTGCGACAATAGCGCGTTTTTGCCTACGAAGTCGTTCAAGGTGGCAACCGATTCGTCGATGGTGCCGTTGTAGACGATGATGTCGGCATCCTTCGCCGTCGCGTAGAAGCGCTCCATTTCGAGCGTTACTGACGAACCTGACGTCGACGCCGTCTGCGCGTCATCGAGCGCGTAGCTGCCGCCTGCAAGCTCGATCATCTGCGCCACGTAGTCGCCCGCCCGCCGCGTGACGGCGGCCCCGTTCGAGTTAATGTAGAAATACGCCACGGTTTTACCTGACGACGCGAGCCCCGACGTTTGCTCGACGCGGGCCTTCTGCTCGTTGAACAGGTGCGCGGCCTCGTCTTCCTTGTCGAACAGGACGCCGAAAAGCTTAATCCACTCGACGCGCCCGAGTGCTTCGGGCTCGCTCGACGACTGTTCGGTGAGCACGACGAGCCCGAGCTTCTGCAGCTTTTCCTTCACATCGGGCGTGTGGTTGATCATGGCGTTCTCGATGGCGAGCGTGCAGCCCGAGGCCGATATTCGCTCGTAGTCGGGCGCGCTGTACTTGCCGCCGTAGGCGATCGCCCCGCTTTCGAGCGCGCTTTTGAAGCCCGCGACCGAGCAATCGTCGGCCTTCGTGCCCGACATGAAGATATTGTCGTTCGCATCGAGCGCGTCGACCAGGCACATCGTCGCCGACGACACGAGGTACACCTTGTCGGCGGGGCGCCTTATGACCGCGATGTCGGAGCTCAACCCATCAGGTACCTTCGTATCTTGCGGCACCACGAGGAAGCGCTCCCCGTTCGAAACGCAGATAAGCCGCAGGCCGCCTTCGAACTCGTCGACAGTGAAGTGCTCGGCGTATTCAAGCTGAAGCGTCCCCGTCGGCTCCCAGCCGCAGCCCAAATCGGCGTTGTGGAAGTCGGCCGCGGCGCTTGAAGCCGTTCCCGCAGGGGAGCCGCCGCTTGCATCGTCGCCCGATTTCTCCTTTATGGTGGATGAGTCGAAGTAGAGCGTGTAGTCGATGGTGTGCGGCGTCGACATGGCGACGGTCTCGGCCGACACGGCGATGTCCTCGTCGAGCGTGACGGGTATCTCGAACGTGGAGTTGCCGCCGTCGTTTACGGGCGCGTAGTCCACGCCGTCGGCGGTCATCTTGTCGTAGTTCGAACTCGACCAGGTGATGGTCGCGGTGTAGGTGTCGCCATCCTTCACAAT
>SKER01002359.1_pt1 | contig 12582 bp, 13 predicted proteins | sample 4826961 | NCBI WGS metagenome assembly SKER01 (sample SAMN11008804, study PRJNA524170) | human gut metagenome | biome: Human fecal sample; material: Feces; isolation source: fecal sample from pouch patient p47 | host: Homo sapiens | place: Israel: Tel-Aviv | collected 2016-11-16
GTTCTAGAGACCCTACGCGGGTGGTAAGCTGACGAACCCGATAACCATTCCGTGAATTGGTTCGTTCATCCGAACGTTCATAAGCCTTAGCTTTAATCTGCTCAGTCGCTTCGGACTTAAGAATTTCATCAAGGATCTTGGCCATAATTGATTGCATGGCCTTATCCCGATCACCTAGTAATAGCTCCTTTAATTCGTCATCCTCTAAATTTAATTCAACTTTTGGCATAATGAAGTTCCTTTCAGATTTCACAAAGTCCTATTTAGAATTTACACCAATTATACGGACATAACCGTTTTCCAGGCTTTGAATCGTTGATCTTCTGTATAGTCCCATGCGTCCAGGGTGTTATCAATAGGGTCAGCGTAACTTTCCCATTCCCTTTCTATATAGTCACCAATAACATTGCAAATTTGAACTGTTACTCTACTAATAAGGTGGGCCATTTAAATATAATTACCTGTTTTGTATTTAAGGTTTGGGTGAAAAGAGAGGAGCTTCTTCCCGTGGTGCATAATGAAAATGGTGTTAGTGAAAAGGTTATATTTAGTTTCTAGTTCGTAATCAATTTTTGGCTTGTCGGGAAAGAATTTGTTGATGATGAGCCGGTTAGTAATACTTTTAAACATGGTGTTTTCCTCCTAATAAATTATCCTGTATTGGTGCGGCTTATACCTTCCTTAAGGCCCCGGGTTCTGTTCCCAGCCAAGGCTGGCGAAGCCACCCGCAGGGCTTGGCCTTGGCTGGGAACGGGTTCCGGGGCAGGAAGTATTTTTTGGGAGCGAAGCGAGCCGGGCCAGCTTGCTGGGCCGGGCTAAACGGGTTTTTCGACCAAAGAATGGGGCCAGCACGCGACGGGTGATGGAACCAGGCTTTGGTTGAAAAACACGGCAACGACGTCAGGAGGCGTAGGCGAGAACCGGGAGACATACTTGAGGTCCCCTGGTTATTCGCCGGAGTGAGGTGGGGAGCCAAAGTGTTAAGAACCGTGGGCCGTGCGCGGCACCGGTTTAGCTTTGGCGGACCACCGACGGCAAGGGCCATTGTCCATCAGGAGAATGGACTGCGCGGGGAGCGCCGAAAGTGGTAACCCTTGGTGGCACTTTCGCAAGCGACCGGAGGGACCCGCCCTGCTTCAATTGTCCAGGGGGCGGGTCTAAAGAATGGGAAAAGCGGGGTCACTCGTTTAAGAGATGCCTCGCTTTTTTGCGCAATTTGGTCGAAAAATCCTAAAATTTTTTCGGCAACCTTTTCAAAAGATAATTCACGAATTACTGATCATGACAGTGTAAATGCCATTAGACCGGTGTTTGTGACGGACAATCAATTTAACGTTTTGGGTTGGTGGCCGAAAAGTCGAAACTTTCCTTTTTAAAAATTTCCGCTAAATTTAACCCCGTAAACAAATTTACATTTGTGATTATCTTTTAAGAAAAGGAGTTAGATACATGATTAATGTTAATCACGAAACAGAATCTTTTGATGTATCAGTTAATCACGATGGCCAAGTGACCAGCGTGGTTCAGCGGGTTGAACGCCCGATTTTACGTCACAAGATGTATAAGGACGGTAAGCACCTAGTCACGGCTGGATTTATCGGCCTGGCAACCGTTGGTGGGGTCGTAATGATGAACAGCACGGCCCACGCCGACACGACTACCACTAGTGCCAGCACCACCACGGCGACTAGTGCCAGTGCCAACAACCAGGCCGTAACTAAGGTTAACGTTGATTCCTCCTCCGTCGTGGCGGCTAAGTCTGACGCCGTCGCTGCGGGGGCTAAGGTTTCCAACAGCTCCGGTTCGACTTATTCGGCTGTTGGTTCGGCGCAACTGAACAGTGCCACCAGTGTGGTAGCTAGTCACTACGCTAACGAAACTTCTGAGTTACGGAGTGCGGAAACTCAGGCCAAGAATTCCAACGCCACTTCGGCTACCGTTACCGCTATGAACAACCAAGTGGATAGCGCCGTGGCCGCCGCCAGTGCTGCGGGGGTTGCAACCCAAAACACCGGGACAGTGAAGGTTGGTTCAGACGGGATCACCACTAGTCAGGCCCAAGCTCAAATTGATAGTGCCAGCGCCCAAACCGCTTCGGCCGTTAAGGCGATTAATAGTGCCGTGGCTTCGACCCAAGCGGTGAAGTCCGCCGTAACTTCCGGCAACGCTCAAATTGCCAGTGCCGCCAGTGCAGCTAGTGCCACCACCGGACTGAAAGCCCAAAACACGGGAATGGTCAATGTTTCCAGTGTTGACCAGGCCAAGAGCGCCGCGGCTTCCCAAGTGGCAGCCTTGAGCAACGCCATCGCCAATCGGACGGCCAACAACGCAGCCGTTGCAGCCGCTAATAAGCAACTAAGTGACGCTGCTAGTGCAGCGAAGGCGGCTGGTGTGGCTGTAAAGGCTGGGGAAACAAAGGTTTATAGTTCAGTTGCTGAAGCCCAAAAAGCGGCTTCTAGCGAAGCAACCGTAATTGCTGATCGTGCTTTAACAGCAACTAAATCAGATAATGGTGGAACCATCAATACCAGCGATATTATTCAACAATTGCAGATTGGTAATGAGGATCATGCCACTTTAACTGTTTCTGACGTGAAAGGTGCTACTGTTAACAAAGCAACTAAACTTTTTTGGGGTGATCTTAGTACTTACGCTTACACATTCGTTCCTTCAGAAAAACAAGGGACGATTACAGTTACTGCTACGTATACCGGATTAACAAAGAGTTCCTACACTGATGCTAACGGGGTCACACATCAAATTTCAAAAATTGTAAGGATATTTAAGTGGGACGGAAGTACAACGCCTGCCCAAACAACTGGAACGGTAGATGGCGTTAAAGGAGTAACGCTCCTTATCAACAATCAACCCCAAGAAGGATTTGGTTACTATGGTGGAACGGTCACTGAAACAGACCAGTTTTATGATCAGAATGGGAACCTAATCACTATTGGCCCTAATGCTTATATCTCTGTATCTTCACTAAATTCGACAACTAATGGGGATAGTGTGACAGCTGGCACGGTTCTTGGTGGTGGTTGGTCTGTAAAGAATGGTCGTGTTGAAGGAGCCAAAGGGGTAGACAATGTTGTACTCAAGCCAATTCAAGGGTCTTCTGTACGTCTTGACCCGAAAACGGGGTGGCTAAATGCACCTGAAGGTAATGATAATATATGTGTTGGATTTGGTGATAAGACTGGTAAGTATTCATATGTTGGTAACGGTGGGAAGACGTTATACAACCTCACCCTAAACGGATCCGGTAACTGGGGTGTAGGCGATGCAATTCTTCAAGGGACTGGAGAAAACGGAACGGTTACATCTACTGATATTTGGAATGTTGGATATGGCTGGTGGGACGGATCAAACGGATCTGCTGGTAATACACAATACTTTGGAGCTGCCGCCGGAAAGATAGATCCAGGTTCCACGTCATTTACAGTTGCTTTTTACACTAACGGTGAGTTATTAGATAGTGGAAATTATTGGGGTACTTGGGCGATGGTGTCAACAACGATCCCATCAAGTCCAACTACTACCTATACCCCGGTCGCCCTGGCGGACCAAACCGTCGATTACCAGACGATGAAACTTAAACGATCAAATCCAGATCCCATCGATTACGTCAAGTACGAATCCGGTATCAAGACGCCAGAGACAACGGTATCTTACGATACGATTTACTACACCGAAACCGGTCAGAAGAACGTGACGGATACCCAAAACCAAAAGGCGACGATCATTGATGGCAAGGAAGTTACTAAGGGCGATATTCTTCAGTACACGATCACGACCAGTGACATACCAGCTAACCGGACGGCCACGGTCAACAACTTCACCATCACGGATGCGGTTCCAAGTGGGATTACGGTCACTTCGGCTAAGATCTACAACTACAAGGGTGAAGATATTACCGACCAGTTCACTAAGACGATTAACGGTAACACCTACACCTTTAACGGAGCTAACACGGAAATGCTGACGGCCATGAACCTCAACAAGGGTGAAGCCTACAAGATGCCGTACCTGGTCATTACCGGGGTTGTTAACGCTGATGGCGCTGAACTCAAGAATACGGCCCTCGTGCATATTAACGATTCCCGGGTTAACACCAACACCACGGTGAACAACACTGGGACTTATAACCCGACTAAGTCGGAAACGGCTAATGGTGGTTCGGAAGATACTAACGGCAAGGTCCTCCAGCGTGGCGATACGATCAATTACAAGGTCATTGCCGACTACAAGGACTTAACCACCGCTACGGCCATTTCTGACACCCAAAAGGCCAAGGGCTTAAGCATTTACGACACTTACGACCCGCAAACTACGGCCGTTCAGTCAACACTTAAGCTGACGACGGCTAACGGGACGGTCGTTCCATCGTCGGCTTACAAGACCACCTGGGACACTGCTAACCACAAGGTGACGATTACCTGGAACAGTGTCGACGACTTCATCAAGAACTACGGTGGACAAACAATCAACGTAACCTTTGATGCCACGATCAACAGTGACGCCAAGGACGCCCAGACGATCAAGAACACCGCCTACCAAAACAACTTTGGCCAGACTTACCTGACCAACACGGTAACGAACACGATTGTCGTGCCAGACGAAAAGAAGAAGGAAACTGAGGACGGCGGTAAGGAAGATACCAATGGTAAGATTGCCCAGCCAGGGACAACCATTAACTACTCCTACAACATGGACCTTGATGGGATTACGGCAAGCAACACGCTGGCTGACCAACGGGCCAAGGAAATTAGCGTTGTTGATGATTACGATGCTAAGACCACCGCTACTCAGTCCTCACTTAAGGTTACTGATGCCAAGGGTAATGTGATCGACAACTCGAACTTCAACATTACCTGGGACACCAAGAACAGTAAGGTCACGATTGCCGTTAAGGACGTTGCCGCCTTCTTACAGAAGTATGGCAACCAGAACCTCCAGGTCACCTTTGATGCCGTGGTCAACCAGGACGTTAAAACTGGTGAAACCATCAACAACCAAGTGGACCTGAACCTGTTCAACCATGCTTACCCGTCCAACGTGGTATCCAACATTACGGTTAAGCCGAACCCAACCAAGACGGTCAACGAAAACGGCGGGACCGAAAGTGCCGACAACAAGCTTGTCCAAACTGACGATACGTTGAACTACCACGTCACCTTTGACCTGACGAACATCACGGCCACGAACACGACCAGTAAAATGCAAGCCAAGGGTCTGGGCCTGACGGATACTTACGATTCTCGGACGAACCCAGTTCAGTCCTCGATCACGCTGACCGACAAGGACGGTAAGGCAGTATCTTCTAGCCTCTACACGGTTAAGTGGGATACGACTAACCACACGGTAACGTTAAGCGCTAACGACCCAGTAACCTTCCTCAAGACGTACGGCAACCAAGTGCTGACCATGAGTTTCAATGCTAAGGCTGCTTCGGACGTTAAGGACGGCGATGAGATTAAGAACACCGCCTACCAAAACACCTTCGGTTACTCCTACAAGACCAACACAGTTACCAACCGGGTTGACAAGCCAACGCCAACCAAGTCGGAAACGGTTGACGGTAACACTGAGGACGGTAACGGTACCGAAATTCTTCGTGGTGACACGATCAATTACAAGGTTACGTGGGACCTGTCCAGTGTGACGAGCGACACGGTCAACGACGAACAAATGGCCAAGGGCATGAGTATCTACGATACTTACGACGCCAAGACCACGCCGGACCAAAGTTCCCTGATGCTCCTGGACGAAAAGGGCAACACGATTCCAACTAGTGCCTACAAGGTAACTTGGGACACGACCAACCACAAGGTCACGGTAGAGCCGACGAACATCGCCAACTTCATCAAGAACTACGGTGGTCAAGTGCTGACCCTCAAGTTCAACGCCAAGGTTAACGAAGACGTTGCGGACGGGGCCGAGATTGAAAACACGGCCTACCAAAACGAATTCGGTCACCTTTACCAGACTGATACGGTTACTAATAAGGTCACCGTACCAAACCCGAAGAAGGACGTGGTTGTTTCTGTTGACAACACCAAGTCCCTCAACGGTTCCAAGATCGGGCTGAACGAAGAATTCGATTACAGCCTAGTTGGGGGCCTGGTACCGAAGGGTTACGGTGGTAGTCTGACGGAATACGGCTTTACCGACGACTACGACCAAGAACACGATCAGTACAACGGTCAATACGTTGTGCTGGCTGACCAAGACGTTTACCTCAAGGACGGTACCGTTCTTAAGCAGGGCACGGATCTTAGTCAGTACGTTGTTCAGACGATCGACCAGGAGAACGGTAAGGTTCAACTTGAGTTCACCAAGGACTTCCTGTCCAAGCTGGACTTCAAGAAGGGTGGCTTCCAGGCCACGGCTTACCTGGCAATGAAGCGGATCAAGGCTGGAACGGTGTACAACAAGTACACCAACACCATTAACAACGTGCCTTACACTTCTAACACGGTTACGACCACGACGGACGAACCGAAGACGCCAGAAACGCCAAAGACGCCGGCTACTCCGGAAACGCCAGCGACGCCAGAAGCACCAAAGGCCCAAACGCCAGCCGCTCCAGCCACGCCAGAACCAGTTAAGGCCACTCCGGCATCATCACAATCACAGGCGAAGGAAGCCCCAGCCCAAGAGAAGTTACCACAAACTGGTAACACCAACGAAGAAGGGGCCTTCCTTCTTGGGGCTCTGGGCTTATTGGGAAGCCTCTCCCTGGCTGGGCTTGGCATGAAGCGGCGTAAGCATGAAGCCTAGGATCAATTCTCTGTAACTCTCTTTCTTCCAATAACTAATATCTAAACTCCTTTTGGGAAGGGTCCGTTCAGGACCCTTCTTTTTTGTACCAAAAAAGCCCACTTGCTGAGATGACAAGTGGGCATGGATAGTGTTAAAATAAGGGTATACAAAAAGCAGAGCCGTTAGAAAGACGGTGGCCTGTTGCTACATTACGATCAAAAACCGCTCATAGATAACCGGCCAAAGTTAACATGGAGCGGTTTTTGATTGCCTACTTTTTGGTGATTGCCACAATTAGCATTCCAAAGGCTATCAATAGTGACAGCACTTGATAGGTTGTCAATTGACTGAATCACTTTCTCAAGATTTTCCATAGGGAACACCTCAATTCCGGGGTTCAGCCACCGCCCTTGTAACTCCTCTGCTCGTGATTGATTATATCAGTGAAAGCCCGTCAGCTTCAATAGTTGGCGGGCTTTTCTTGTTCTTTGGGAACGGGTTGGCTGAAAAGTCGAAACTTGCCTGATTAACTTGGCTTGGTATGGTTGGGGAGAACAAAATAAAGGAGTGGAACGATGAAACGATTAACAGATTTAACCCTCAACCAAACTCGCTTTCTAATGGCTGGAATTAAAGGGACGCCAGAGTGGCCAAACTTACTTCGACGGATTCCCCGACAACAGCAAAATGAAGCACTTATGATTCTTTCATACAGTAAGGACCAGCAGCCAGTCAAGGTGATTGAGCAGCAATTAGCCCGGCAAATGGTGGCCCGGCGGCAACAACAACGGCGTCGCTGTAGGTACTCTTTATATGCTAAATCAAAAAAGAAGGTATCTCTAAAATAGGACATACTCTCCTTGATTATTCCTCTATTCCACGTTTAAACGTATCAAAAATCAATTGATCCTTAATTACTTCCCGATCTGGAGTTAAATTCCACGGCGAACCTGGTCGATGAGTTTGCTTACTTAGTCGAGCAGCGTTGTAGTTAATGTAATCTTCGTTCACTTTACTTAGAAGATCCACAATCTCGCTATCTTGTGAAACTAGGCTATAGTCATTCATCGCTTCTTTATCTGGTTTATCAATATCCAGAACAGTCTGACCATTAAACTTATCATGTACTTCCATTATTAATGGACCATATTGAAAGTGAACAATTGTTGAAGAAAATAATTTGTTTCTGGTTGCGGCTAAAAATCTCCCATACGCAATGTAGAGCAGTTTAATGACCTTCATTTGCGTTAACGGGTCAATATTTAAGTCACTATCTCTTTCAAAGTAGTTTTCAACCCGTAGCCAATTTGCTAACTGTACAGCCGTAAACTTAGGTTGTTCTTTTTGTGATTCAACAATACCATCATTATTACTTAGATAAGAATTAACCTTTGAAACTAACTCATCAGAGTAATCATTCTTTTCATCAGCAATATATTGTTGGAGCACATCATCGTTAGCAATAAGTGATTTTAGCAGTCTATTATTGGCTTTAGTAGGAAATGCACCAGCTTCGTAAAGTGCGATGGTGTTTGGACTTAACCCAGTTAATTCAGCTAAATTACGTTGAGATAGTCCTACCTTAGCACGGTACTGCTTTAACTCTTGTGGTGACAACAAGCCCATCTCAGCACGATATTGTTGACGAGCTATTTCGGCAGCTTGATCATCCAGCTCCTTATCTGGAATCAGTTCATTGGTGTTACTGTCAAAAAGAGCCGGCGCCGTTACCGTGTACTCATGTCCGTTAATGGTATAAGTAGTTGTGAAGTTCTTTTGGTAAGCCATATAAACCTCCTCCTTTAATAATCAAGATGAAAACTGATAAATACCACTTTTTGGTTGTTCTCAGTAAAAACAAACTTAATGTAATAAGTCTGTCCATCACTAGTTTTAAATACCCAAACAAATTGTAATGGATTATTTCGATTAGGTTCATGTTTGACAAAATCGTTAATGGATAACTGTCTAACAATTTCCTTAGCCAAAGTTACAGAAACTGGCATTGCCATTCTACTTTGCCGTTGAACCATATAAAATCGATCATGATTTACAAGAAATTTCAATCTTGCTAATGCTTCACCAACATCCATTACAATCCTCCTAGTATTTTATTGCTATATCATTATAGCATGACGGTGATGTTTTTACTACTAATTAGTAGCAAGAATGTTAAAAAGTAAAGTATCTTAATCAAAATTTACAAAAGATAAGGATACTCTGCATGTGATTAAGATAATTCAGCTCACTAAGGTTAGCACATTTTAACACACGCCTATCCTTGCCATATCAACAATCCCAGGTCAAGTCCAAAAGCTCTTCAGAAAACAGTACACGATTTGGCCAACGCAAAAGCATTTTAGTTATACGTCCACTAGTTTGCTTGATCAAAAAGAAGCCTTATAGAAATTCCAATCTACCACGGTAACAGTCAACCTAATGGGAAAATCATACGAACTAAAAGCTCCGGAAGTTTTTGATGAAATTACCTACCGAAATGGTGATTATCATTACGACGATACTGAATTAACTAATTGGGTGGCTAAAATGGATCAACAACTCCGCACCCGGGGCAAGACTTACCAGATGGCTTTACCAAATAATCACCAGGCTACGGTTAAAAACCAGGACTACGGTTGGAAGATTAACCAAAGTGATCTAGTGGCCAATATTGAAGATGCTTTTGTCCGGGGAACCAAGACGGTTAATGCAAACGAGAGCTTGACCGGAACCGGTTTTTATAATGAGCAGCCAATCACTAAGAATAATGGTACAGCGATGATGGCTACAAGGCACTAGAAGAGCGGGCCTGCCTTGATTTCGCAGATATCATTGAACCAAAGTGTGCATTATACCGTGTTGATCGTCAATTAATTCCTGATTTTCACGTCTACTTCAAATCGGGGATGAATCGGGAATGAATCGGGGATCAAGCGGGTACCACACGGGGATAAAAGGGCGTATATTGGTATTGTCGAAAGACTTAGGAATTAACAGGGCATAGTAGTAACTTAGCCAAAAAAATACACATCACCTGTTAACTCCTTGCCTGCCTCGATAGTGAAGATAAGACAAACATGGCGGACTGTAAATCCGCTCCTTCGGGTTCAGTGGTGCAAATCCATCTCGGGGCATCGATGCCAATAGGAAATCTATATAAAGAAGGTGAAATGGCTTCTTTATAGTTAACGACACACATTCATCCCCTGGCAGAGACTGAGTAGAAAATGCAACACAAACTGGTTTACGGTAACTGCTCAGTATAACGTCTGTGTGGAAGCGGGCGCTTTATTTTACAAAAAGCTAAATTTTGATTTACTTTTTTGTTAAAATATTGCAAAAAAATAGAGCAACGCTTATAGTTAAGTGTGTAAAGAATATTCTTTACACACTTAACTATAACAATTAGGGGCAGCATGAAGTGGAATATTATCACGGAACTGCAAATGTTAATGCTCAAAAGATAATTAAAAGCCAGCGTTTTAGAAGCGATCTTCAAATTATTGATTCGATTTTATGGGAAGGTAATAGACAAAAAATAAAGATTCCGGGTTCACTAGGATATGGAACATATACGTTTGTTAACGACCCTAAACTGGCTTTAATGTTTGCAAAAAAAGAGAATGAAGATCCTGTTGTTTTACAAGTGTTTATAAAGACCGTAGATGATGATAATTTATTGGACTTGACTGAAGCTGACTCCCAAGAACAGTTTCAAAAATTTTCTGGATATTTGAGAAATTCCCAGAAAGCCCAAGAAATTTTTAAAGCGTTTACGTTTAAAAGAAGAAAAAAGAGTAATATAGATTCGCATAATGTTGAGGACGATAATTCGCCGCGAGATGTTTATGCTGGTATTATGACTGAGTTATTTATAGCTTTTTTGAAGAAAAAAGGTTGTAGAGTTAAATATGTTAAGAAACACACGGAAACGTTGTTACCACCCAATGGTTATGGATACCAGCGTTTAGGATTGCCTAATGGTACTGAATTTACCATTCGCCACCCTAATGATGTGGCTAATATTCAAAAATATTCTTTTAAGGAGGAAGCATGATGCGTATTAAAGATATAGATATTACACAAGAAAGTGTTGAAAAGTTTCTTGATGAGATCAATATCGAAGCATTAGCTGATAGCATCAAGATGTCCCTTGACACGCATGATATTGAAGTGAATACGGGAAAGACGTATTATACTCCTTCTAATAAGGAATTTAACTATACTTTAAAAAATACAAATACCATATTTGGCGATATGGGAGCTGCAGCATAATGACAGTATTGAATTTTGAAGGCTATAGAGTTACAAATATGAGTTATACTCAAAATGATAATTTTAAAAAGCCTCAAGAAAATTTAAGCTTTAATCCTAAGTTCGGGGTAAGACTTGTTACAGATGATGTAAATAAAGCAAAAGTCATATTAACTTTTGCTTCCGAAAATGAACTGCCTTTTAATGTAAAAGTAACATTAGAAGGAAATTTTAAATATAATGCTTCAGAAGATGAGATAAACTTTGGCTTTGAAAAATTGCTGAGGAAGAATGCAACGGCTATTCTTTTTCCATATTTAAGAGCTATTGTAAGTCAGTTAACTACTATGGGAAATGAATATCAGCCTTTGTTAATTCCGGCGATGAATATTGGAGCGTTGCTAGAAAAAAACGAAGAAAATAATGAGAATTCAGAAACAAAATAACTTTCAAACAGTTTATGCCTAAAAAGCGGCATGGACTGTTTTTATTTTGGAAAGGAGGTGAGTAGCATTACTAAAAAGTTAACATTGAAACAGCAACGGTTTGTCGATGAGTACATTATTTCGGGTAATGCTACTCAGGCCGCCATTAAAGCTGGCTATTCTAAAAAGACAGCTAATCGAATTGCTACCGAAAACTTGTCAAAACCTGTCATTAAAACTGCTATTGATAAGCGTAATGCAGAAATTCAGTCCGAAAAGACAATGGATATGCAAGAAGTTATGGAGCTGCTGGCTTCGATAGCACGTGGTGAAACAACTGAAGAAACCGTTACTAACAAGGGCGATGTGATCGAAACGGCCACTCGCAATAGTGACAAGCTAAAGGCACTTGAATTAATTGGCAAACGCTTTGGAGCTTGGACTGATAAGAAAGAAATCAGCGGTAACCTTGATATTGAGATTGGAATGGGTGATTACGATGATGAAGATTAGTGTGGTAGCAATGGTGCCAATTATGACGATTACAGGGCTACTGCTGAAACCTGGCTTAATTACTAAGGGCATATTTATCACAGCAATTATCGTAGAGTTCTTCATGGCATTTATGGCAAGTGATTATTATGCCGACAATCAATCTTAATTTTCCTAAGCCGTACAATGTGTTTAACAAACAAATTTATGATAGTTTATTTGATTATTCCCACTTCATTGAAGTCTGGTACGGTGGAGCGAGTCCAGGTAAGTCACATGGTGTAGTTCAGAAAGTTGTGCTTAAAGTTTTAAAACATTGGAATCATCCCCGTAAAGTGCTGTGGTTACGAAAGGTTGATCGGACAATCAAAGATTCAATCTTTACCGATGTGATTGATTGCCTGTCAACGTGGCGGCTGTTACCGTTGTGTAAAGTTAATAATTCAGACCGTACGATTCATTTACCGAATGGTTGGTCCCCTGTCAATAAAATAGACAATTTAAATAGAGACTTTTTTGTCCTATGCCACGACTAAATTTTGAATTTGAGTTTGATACTCATCTTCAAGTTGCTTTGGTGATTTGAATCCACAGTGACTGTGAATTCTAACTGTGTTGTAAAACGTTTCAATGTACTGAAAAACTAGTC
>SKER01002362.1_pt1 | contig 12566 bp, 12 predicted proteins | sample 4826961 | NCBI WGS metagenome assembly SKER01 (sample SAMN11008804, study PRJNA524170) | human gut metagenome | biome: Human fecal sample; material: Feces; isolation source: fecal sample from pouch patient p47 | host: Homo sapiens | place: Israel: Tel-Aviv | collected 2016-11-16
TTGAAATCACAGGAAATACTTCATATAATTTTAATGAAGAAGACGTACATAATCTATTCTACATATGTCGAAGTATTTATGATCAGTCTATTTATGAAGGAAAGAGCAATAGCTTTGGACTTGTGAAGAGCAGTGTATTAAAAGTCGTCAAGACATTAACGGATGTAGAATGGTTGGATTTAGAAGAATTAGAGGAAAAGGAGGAGATTGAAATGTGTGAAGCTGAAAAGAGATGGCTTGAAGTAAAGTCAAAGGAATGGGAAGCTGAAGGGATAAGAAAAGGAATCGAGCAAGGACTTGAACAAGGTAGTGAGAAAAAAGAGCTAGAGATGTATCAAAAAATGATGGACAAAGGATTTGGAATTAAGGCTATCGCATCCATCTTCTCAGTAAGTGAAGAGTCTGTTAAAAAGTTGTTGATGAAAGCTTAGGAGAGTGGATGTTATGCATTCGTTCTTTATCAATAATTATGAAGAACATTCGATAAAATGTTTGAAATATTAACTTTTTTTCACATATATACAGTAGAAATGAAATATATGAAGTAAATGTAAGATGTAGACATGATGCAGACCTATTTTGTGAGTGGTTAGTAAGTGGACAATTGTTAACCATCTGTTTATAATGAATCTAGAAGGGAGCTAACATAAAATGTCAATTATTAAATTAAATCCAGCCTTTAAAGATTATCTTTGGGGCGGAACAAAATTAAAAGAAAATTATGGTAAAAAGACTGATATGGATCCTGTCGCAGAAAGTTGGGAATTGTCTGTACATCCAGATGGACCAAGTATTGTTGCGAGTGGTGAATATGAAGGCTTATCATTTCCTGAATATTTAGAAAAAAAGGGGAAGGGTGTTTTAGGAACAAAGGGGAATACATTTGAATTTTTCCCAATCTTAATTAAATTTATTGATGCCAAACAACCATTATCGATTCAAGTGCATCCAGATAATGAATATGCACTTCGTGTAGAGCACGAATATGGAAAAACTGAAATGTGGTATATTTTAGATTGTGAACCAGATTCATTCTTATATTTTGGAGTAAATAAAGAAATTACTAAAGAGGAATTTGAACGTCGAATCCAAGATAATACGTTATTAGACGTGTTAAAGGCAGTCCCAGTACATAAGGGAGATGTTTTCTTTATTAAGTCTGGTACAATACATGCGATTGGTGCAGGAATTCAGATTTGTGAAATTCAACAAAATTCAAATACAACATATCGTGTTTATGATTTTGGTCGTGTTGGAAAAGATGGTAAGCCTCGTGAATTACATATTCAAAAGGCAATTGACGTTTCAAATTTAAGCCCAATTGAATCTGACTTTAAACCATGTGGTCCTGAAGAAAAGAATGGGGATTGTGATACGGTTCGTTTGGCAACTTGCGAATACTTTACAACATATGAATCTACATTGAATGGTACGACTACACTTCATGTTGATGATGAAAGCTTTGGTTCCATCTTGTTGATTGATGGTAGTGCTACAATTGAAAATGATGGTACAACTTTAGAAGCAAATAAAGGTGATTCTGTATTTATTGATGCGAACAGTGGTGATGTGAAAATTCAAGGAAATTGCCAATGGATCTACAGCAGGGTTTAATCCCCTGCTTCTTTTTTGCTATGAAAAAATTTCAAAAAGATTTAATTGATTGGTATATTCATAATCATCGACCACTAGAATTTCGTTTAAAGAAAGATCCTTATGAAATATGGATCAGTGAAATTATGGCCCAACAAACTCGTATTGAAGCTATGCTTCCCTACTTTAAAAGGTGGATACAACAGTTGCCAGATATTGAGAGTGTCGCAAAGTGTGATGATGAAAAGTTAAATAAATTGTGGCAAGGACTAGGTTATTATTCGCGTTGTAAAAATATTAAGAAGTGTGCTATTGAATGTGTTGAAAAATATAATGGGAAATTGCCTTGTACAAAAGAAGAATTATTAAAATTACCAGGGATTGGTCCATATACAGCAGGAGCTATCGCTTCGATTGCGAATGGACAAAGAGTAAGTGCAGTCGATGGAAATGTGATTCGTGTATTTTCTAGATTGTATAATATTTTTGAAGATGTTACCAAGACAAGTGTGAAGAAACAGATTGAAGAGTTGGTAGATGAAAGTCTTCCTTCAAAAGAAGAAATTTCCTATTATAATCAAGCCATAATGGAGTTGGGAGCTCTTATTTGTATTCCTAAAAATCCTAGGTGTGAATTGTGTCCAGTTAAAAAGTATTGTGATGCCAAAGATCCTGGCAGTTTGCCTTACAAGGCGAAAAAGAAAGCGCGAAAAATAGAATATAAACATTTATATATATTGGTGCATAAAGATAAGGTACATGTAGTTAAAAGAGCGGATACCGGCTTATTGGCTGGGCTTTATGGTTTTGATGAAATGAAACCAGAAAAGATTATAGAAAGTATTGAATTAAAACCTTATATACATATTTTTTCGCATATTGAATGGCATATGGATGCAACATTATGTATAGTAGATAAAGAAGATATAAATTATAAAAAGATTGAAGAAATAGAAGAGCATATTGCATTGCCAAGTGCATTTATGCCTTTCTTCAAACAGATAAAGGAGATTATTTATGGAAAAAGTAGAAATTGAAAGCTTTACTTTAGATCATACAAAAGTAAAAGCCCCTTATGTTCGTTTAATAAGTGAAGAAAAAGGACTCAATGGAGATATTGTATCGAATTTTGATGTTCGTTTATGTCAACCAAATAGACAAGAGATTCCAACAGGAGTTATGCATACTTTAGAACATTTGTTCGCATTATATCTTCGTCCTAGAATTACTGGGTATCTAGATTGTTCGCCATTTGGGTGTCGTACAGGATTTCACCTTTTAGCATGGGGAAAACATTCAAGTAAGGATGTTGCGATTGCTGTAAAAGAAGCTTTGGAACTAATCACAACTACAGAATGGGAAGATGTTCCGGGTACTGAAGAAAAAGAATGTGGCAACTATAAAGACCATTCTTTATTTGGTGCTAAAGAATGGGCTAAGGAAATTCTAGAAAAAGGAATGAGTTGTGATCCGTTCGAAAGAAAAATTGTGTAAGAGAATGTAAAATTCTCTTTTTTTATTTGAGTTGCCCTATTTATCGTGTCATTTCTATGTTAAAATATAGTATAGTCTTTAAAAGGAGAACTTATATTATGGCAGGAATTTTTGGGAAATTATTTTCAGAAGAACAACGTGAATTATCTGCATTAGAAAAGATTGCAGATCAAGTATTAAAATATGAACCAGAAATGCAGGCATTATCGGATGATGAGTTGCGTGCAAAAACGGATGAATATAGAAAAAGAATGGCGGATGGAGAAACAGTAGATGATCTTCTTCCAGAAGCATTCGCAACAGCTAGAGAAGCGGCATATCGTGTAATCAACGAAAAACCTTATAAAGTCCAGATTATGGGTTCGGTTGCAATGCACAAAGGTGATATTTCAGAAATGAAGACTGGTGAAGGTAAAACTTTAACAGCAACAATGTGTGTATATTTAAATGCTCTTGCAGGTCAAGGTGTTCACGTAATCACAGTTAATGAATATTTGGCTGGTCGTGATGCAGCGTGGATGGGTGAAATCTATCGTTTCTTAGGTTTAACGGTTGGCGTAAATACACGCGATTTAAAACCAAGAGAAAAACGTGATGCGTATGCATGTGATATTACTTATACAACAAACTCTGAACTAGGATTTGATTATTTGCGTGATAATATGGTTACAGAAGTTGAAGATCGTGTAATGCGTGGACTTCACATGGCTGTAATCGATGAAGTTGACTCTGTATTAATTGATGAGAGTCGTACACCATTGATTATTTCGGGTGGTAAAAAACAAACCGCAAACCTATACATTCAATCGGATCGTTTTGTGAAGACTTTAATTGCTCCAGAATACGAAACAGATAAGTTTACACATGAAAAAACTTTGATTTCTGGAGACTATGATATTGATGAAAAAACACGCCAAATCATGTTGAGTGAAGAGGGTGTTCATAAGGCAGAAAAATTCTTTAAGATCAAAAACCTTTATGATATCGAACATACACAACTTGTTCACCACATTAACCAGGCTTTAAAGGCAAACTATATTATGATGCGTGAAGTTGAATATGTGGTTAGTGATGAAAAAGAAATCGTTATCGTTGACCAATTTACAGGTCGTATGATGCCTGGACGTGCATATTCAGATGGTTTACACCAGGCTATTGAAGCTAAAGAAGGGGTTCCAATTAAAGAAGAAACTTCGACTTTGGCAACAATCACATACCAAAACTTCTTCCGTCTATATGAAAAATTAGCAGGTATGACTGGTACTGCAAAAACTGAAGAAGAAGAATTCTTATCAACTTACAACATGAAGGTTGTAGTTATTCCTACAAACCGTCCAGTAGCTCGTAAGGATCTTCCTGATGAAATTTATGCACATAAGAAAGATAAATATGCCGCATTGGTACGTGAAGTAAAACGTTTATATGAAACAGGACAACCAGTTCTAGTTGGTACGATTGCGGTGGAAACAAGTGAGGTTATTTCTCAATTATTAAATAAAGAACACATTCCTCATGAAGTATTAAATGCGAAGAATCATGCTCGTGAAGCAGAAATCATCGCAAAGGCAGGTCGTCCAAAATCAGTTACAATTGCGACAAACATGGCTGGTCGTGGTACCGATATCAAATTAACAGAAGAATCACGTAAATTAGGTGGTTTAGCTGTATTGGGTAGTGAAAGACATGAATCTCGTCGTATTGATAACCAGTTACGTGGACGTTCTGGTCGTCAAGGAGATCCTGGATTCTCACGTTTCTATGTATCTTTAGAAGATTCATTAATGGTTCGTTTTGGTGGAGACAAGCTACAAAAGCTATTTGAAAAAATGGGTGATGAACAAATTGAGTCAAAGGCAGTCACAAAATCAATCACAATGGCTCAAAAACGTGTTGAAGGATATAACTTTGATATGCGTAAACAATTATTAGATTATGATGATGTATTGCGTCGCCAACGTGAAATTATTTATGCACAGCGTAATCGTATCTTAGAAGCAGATGAAGTACATGATATGGTTCATGTTGTGTTTGAGAAAACTATTGAACAGACTTTGCAAGCTAATTTATCAGATCAAAAGAAACAAACAATTGATGTTGCAGGCGTTGTTAAATCCATTGAAATGATGGGTATGGCTGAAGATAAGGCGATTCATGCAAGTGAACTTGAAGGAAAGTCTTATGATGAAGTTAAAGAATATTGTGTAAATAAGATTTGGAATGAATATGAAGCTGAAATCAAAGATGTGAAGCGTCAATTCTTACCATTTGAAAAGACAGTTGTATTACGTAACATTGACCGTAACTGGATCAACCATATTGATATGATGGATAAATTGCGTAGTGGTATCTATTTGCGTTCTTATGCACAAAACAATCCTCTACAACAATATGTACAAGAAGGATTTGATATGTTTGAAGAAATGAATCAAAGAATTGATCGTGAAATCACATTCTTCTTATTAAAGGTTCGTATTCGTAAGGAGCATGCAGCCTAATGGAATTATATGAATTGAAACAAGGAGTGAGTACTCACCTAGAGAAATTGCATTCTTTAGGTGAGTCACTTTGACTTATCTAGTAAAAATAAACAAATCGAAGACTATGATAAACAAACTTTAGAACCAGATTTTTGGCAAGATCAAAAAAAAGCTCAACAAGTGATTCGTGCAAAAAATGCATTAAAAGATATTGTAGATCGTTATGAAGAATTAGATTTACAATTAACCTCGTTAAATGATACGGCCGATGAATTAAAGTCTGAATTTGATGAAGAATTGATGATGATTGTCGAAGAAGAATATATGGATATGGATAAGAAGTTTGAGGACTTTGAAATCCAAGTCTTATTAAGTCATGAATATGATCAAAACAATGCGATTCTAGAAATTCACCCAGGAGCTGGTGGAACCGAGTCTTGTGACTGGGCAAGTATGCTTTATCGTATGTATACAAGATATGCTGAAAAACATGGCTTTAAAGTGAGTGTTCTAGACTATTTACCTGGAGATGAAGCTGGTATTAAAAGTGTAACTTTCCTTGTCGAAGGAGATAAAGCTTATGGCTATCTGAAATCAGAAAAGGGTGTACATCGTTTAGTTCGTATTTCACCATTTGATTCAGGAGCCAGAAGACATACTTCGTTTGCGAGCTTAGATGTTATGCCTCAATTCAATGATGAAATTGAAATTGACATCAAGCCAGAAGATTTAATTGTTGAAACAAAACGTGCTTCTGGAGCAGGAGGACAACATATCAATAAAACGGATAGTGCCGTACGTATGGTGCATAAGCCAACGGGTATTGTGGCTACATGTCAAAATGGACGTAGTCAGCATGAAAATAGAGAAGAATGTTTGCGTGTCTTAAAATCTCGTTTGTATCAATTAGAAATTGAAGAACAAGAAAAGAAGATTGCTCAAATTAAAGGTGTACAATCCGCTAATGAATGGGGCAGCCAAATTCGAAGCTATGTCATGCATCCATATAGCTTAGTCAAAGATGTTCGTACAGGATATGAAACAAGTCAAGTTCAATCTGTATTAGATGGAGATCTTGATGAATTCATCTTTGCGTATTTAAAATCACAGATTCAATAAAATCCAATCGAAAGGTTGGATTTTTTCTATAATCGCTCATAAAAATGTAATTATTTTAAATTATTCCCTCATAAAAGTGTAAAATACTCTTATCAAGAGGTTAAGAATATGAATGTATATTATCATTTACCGGGCTTATTTGAATTCTATGAATTTTATAAAAAGTTTTTGCCCCTATTTAAAAATAAACCAGAATACTTCTATGACTGGTGTAAGATTGGCTCTATCTATGGCTCGCCATCTGATTGTATATGGTCTGGTGGACGCATCAGTTATGCAGATTGTGATCCAAAAAAAGTATTCGCTTTGATGAAAGAATATAATATATCTTCACGTCTTACATTTAGTAATTCTTTGATTGAAGAAAAACATTTGTCCGATATAAAATGCAATGAATTATGTCGATTATTGAATTTAGATACAAATAATGGAATTATTATTCATTCGGATATATTGATGAAATATCTGAAAAAGAAATATCCGAATCTATATTTTGTATCTTCAACCACAAAAGTATTAACAAATTTTAATGATTTTAAAAAGGAAGTCGAAAATACAGACTTTACGTATGTAGTCCCTGATTTTCGGTTGAATAAACAATTAGAAAAGTTGAATTCACTATCTGAATCATATAAACCAAAGGTAGAATTTTTATGCAACGAATGTTGCTGGTACGGATGTAAAGATCGTAAGGAATGTTATAAATCGGTTTCTAAACAAAATCTAGGCATTGATTGTATGGATCATGTATGTAAGGCCCCTTTTTCTAAGGAAGGGTATCGTTTTTCTAGAGTGATGGAAAATCCTGCATTTATTAGTTTAGAGGATATTTTAAATATCTATGTCCCTATGGGCTATTCAAATTTTAAAATCGAAGGAAGAGATTTAGGAAGTGCTCTATTATTAGAATTTATTCTTTACTATATGGTAAAACCAAAATACCAAATCCATGTTCGTGAAGCAATGTATTTAGATGCAATGCTAGACTTGTTTTAGGAGGTTCACATGATAGAAAAAAGACACACAGTACGTAAGTATTTAGATCAACCATTAGATATGGCTTTGGTTGATTTGTTGAATGATCGTATTAAACAAAATAATAAATTGTATAATTTGACATTTAAACTTGTTACAAATGAATCAGATGGACTTTCTAGTTTAGCTAAAATTATGTCGAATAATACCGTACAAAACTATATCGTTCTTGCAGGCAAAGAATGTTCAAGTTTAGATGAAAAGATAGGCTATTGTGGTGCTGACTTGATTTTGTATGCCCAAAGTTTAGGCTTAAATACATGGTGGTGTGGAGGTATGTTTAATGGCAAGAATGCTCTTAAACATTTAGATGATAAAGATGTTAGAGTGAATGGTGTCATTGTGATTGGATATGGAAAAACACAGGGGGTACCACACAAATCAAAGACAGCTGATCAAATTAGCCATTATCAAGGAGTAGTTCCAGATTGGTTTAATGCAGGTATCAAAGCTTTATTATTAGCACCTAGTGCTTTAAATAGACAACCATATATAGTGACTGGTGCGGGTAATAAAGTAATTTTTAAAGTAAAAAGTGGATCTTTATCACAAGTCGATTTAGGCATAGGGAAATATTTCTTTGAACTTGGTGCAGGAAAAGAAAATTTTGAATGGAGTTAACATGATAGAAATTGAGAATAAAATCTTTTTAAAAAAGAAATTTGATTTTGAAAAATTGAAAGAATTTGGTTTTTCTTTTGAGAATAATACATATGTTTATACAGAAGATTTTTTGAATTCAAATTTTAAAGCTGTCATTGAAATATCGGATGTTTTAAAAGGTAAAGTCATTGATAATTTAAGTAATGAAGAATATATGCCACTGCGCATAGAATCCTTTGATGGGGATTATGTTTGTAGCGTTCGCAAAGCTTATAAAGACATATTAAAAAGAATTGCGGATATATGTTGTACAGACGTATTCTTTGCGGATGATCAAGCAAATCGTATTACGAAATTCATTGATGAAACGTATGGAGTAAAACCAGATTTTCCATGGAAGGATGACAATGGTGTTTTTCGTCATTTAGACAATAATAAATGGTTTTCCCTTATCATGTATGTTTCGTTAGATGCTCTATTAAAAAATGGAGATAATAGAAAGTTGAATATTATCAATTTAAAGATAGATACTTCTAAAAGAGATGAACTTTATGAAATAGACGGTATTTATCCGGCCTTTCATATGAATCATAAAACATGGATTTCAGTTGTACTAGACGATACAATAAGGGATGAAAAAGTAATGGAACTTGTAACGTGTAGTTTTGATTTAACAAAATAAGGAGAGAATGATATGTACGGAATTATCGCAACATGGAGAATGGCTTTAGAAGGAATTTCAAAAGCAGATTCTATGTTAAAAAATAACGAAAGTGCGGCGAATTCGATTGAAGAAGCAATCAAAGCTGTAGAGAATTTTGAATACTATAAAAGTGTAGGATATGGTGGACTTCCAAATGAAGAAATGGAAGTAGAATTAGATGCTGCTTTTATGGATGGAGATACACTAGAATTTGGATGTGTTGGAGGCGTTAAAGATTTTGCCAACCCTGTTAGTATTGCACGTAGTCTAATGCACTATGATGCCAACAATTTCTTAGCGGGTCAAGGAGCTGAAAAATATGCTTCAAGACATGGCTTTGAAAGAAAAACAATGCTTACAGATCGTGCTAAGATTCATTATCACAATCGTATAAAAGAAATCACAAATACGGAATTAAAACCATATTCAGGACATGACACAGTAGGTATGGTTTGTCTAGATACTGCAGGACACATGACTTGTGCTACAAGTACTTCTGGATTGTTCATGAAACATCCAGGACGTCTTGGCGATTCTTGTGTATGTGGTTCTGGATTTTATGTAGATTCTTTTGTCGGAGGAGCGAGTGCTACAGGTTTAGGTGAAGATGTTATGAAGGGCTGTGTTTCTTATGAAATCGTTCGTCTAATGAAAGAAGGCATGCATCCTCAACAAGCGTGTGAAAAAGCTGTACACGATTTTGATTTAGAATTAAAACGAAGAAGAGGCAAAGCTGGAGACATGTCTTTGATTGCGATGAATAATAAAGGTGAATGGGGTTGTGCTACAAATATTGAAGGTTTTAGTTTTGTGGTGGCAACTGAAAAGCAAGCCCCAACAGTATATTTAGTCAATCATGATGAGGATGGAAAATGCACATTTGAAGTCGCAAGTAAAGAATGGATGAACAATTATATGGCTTTACGTACAGCTCCATTAGTTAGGAAATAATATGGAAGAAGAATTATTAAAGAAGATTGATGAAATCAGTAATGAGATGATTTCAGGGATCAAAAGAATTGTTCAAATCGATAGTGTACAAAGTGAAGCTAAGTTAGGTATGCCTTTTGGTGAAGGCGTAAATAAAGCTTTAGAAGAAGCATTGAAATTAGCTAGTGAATTAGGTTTTGAAACAGAAAACGTCGATCATATGGTGGGCATTGCCAAATATGGTACAGGTGAAGATTATATTGGTATTATGGGACATTTAGATGTTGTTCCTGTAGGAGAAGGATGGAATCATCCTCCATTCTCAGCTTATGAAGATGAAAAGGGTAGAATTTATTCAAGAGGAATTTTAGATAATAAAGGGCCTACTCTATCTTGTTTATACGCATTATATGCCATAAAAAAATTGGGCATTCAATTAAAGCGTCCTGTTTATATTTTGTTTGGAACAAATGAAGAAACGGGATTTGAAGATTTAAAACATTTCCTTAAGGTCAGAAAACCCCCTATTATGGGGTGGACACCCGATTGTAAATATCCGGTTGTATATGCGGAAAGAGGAAGAAGTACCTATCGTGTGAGTACGGCTATTGAAAATAAAACTGTATTCAATCAATTTATTAATGAATATATTTTATCAGACAATGGATTTGGAAATAAATTGGGACTCAATATTGAGGATCTTGAATTTGGTAAAATGCAGATGAGCAATAAAAAATTGGTGGATTTAGAAGGAAAACTTGGTTTTGATTTCTCTTTTAGCTATCCTGCAAGTATTAGGAATGATACAATAGAGAGGACAATCAAATCTAAATTAAGCAAAGGACTACAAGTAGAATGTATACATAATTATGATCCTGTCTATTTTGATAAAAATGGGTTTTTATGTCAAACATTAAAGGCTACTTATGAAAAGGTAACAGGCATGGATGGTACGCCAGTTACAACTACGGGTGGAACGTATGCGAAGATTATGCCAAATATTGTTCCTTTTGGGCCTAGTTTTCCTGGGCAGAAAGGGATAGGTCACAATCCGAATGAATGGATGGATCGTAGTGATTTGATTTTAAATGCGAAAATATACGCATTAAGTATAGTGAGGTTGGCAAATGGAGAGAATGATTGAAGTATGTGCAGGTAGTTATCAAGATTGTATAGCTGCATATCAAGGTAATGCGAAGAGGGTTGAATTGAATAGTGCGTTAAGTGTTGGTGGCTTAACGCCAAGTGTCGCAAGTCTAATTCGTGTAAAAAAAGAAACAGACTTAACCGTAATTTGTATGGTACGTGTACGTGCTGCAGGTTTCAGTTATGAAAAAGAAGATGTAGAAATTATGTTTGAAGATGCCAAGATTCTTTTAGAGCATGGAGCTGATGGAATTGCGTTTGGTTTCTTAAATGAGGATGGCACAATTTGTGAAGAGGACACAAAAAGAATGATTGATTTGATTCATTCATATAATAAGGAAGCTGTATTCCACAGAGCTTTTGATGTTACGCCAGATGCATTTGAAGCCATCGAAACATTGATTGATTTAGGTTGTGATCGTGTACTTACAAGTGGACAAAAATCAAAAGCTATGGAAGGTATTGATTTGATTAAAGTATTGAATAATCAATATGGAGAAAAGATTCAGATTCTTCCTGGCAGTGGAATGAATGCAGAAAACGCAAAAATGATGATGAATTATACAGGTGTATATCAGGTGCATTCGTCTTGTAAGAGCTATAAGGCAGATGCGACAACAACAAAAAACGGCGTTTCTTATAGTTACTTGGTTAGTCCACATGAAAATGATTATGATGTAGTGGATGTAGCGTTGGTAAAAAAATTAGTTGATAGTATAAAGTAAGGCGGGTTTCCCGTCTTTTCTTGTACAAAGTTGTAAGGAATGATATAATTTACTAAGTTATAACTAAGTAAGTCATAACTTAGTAAATGGAGATCTTATATGTTTGTTGGTAGAGAAAGTGAATTAATAAAATTAGAAAAAATGTATTCAACGAATGAATTTCAGTTTGCGGTAATCTATGGGCGTCGAAGAGTTGGAAATAATGTAAAGTTGAGAATAATGTAAAGTAAAGGTTATAAATCCCATAAATAAAGGATCTTTGGCTAAATTACTTTACATTATTTTTTTATTGTTTTTTAGATAGTCTAGTTAAGAAACACATCAAATCATCGTTTTGAGTCCAATCTTTATCATTTTTATCAATAATATTTTCATATACATTTTGTAACGCTTGTAGTTTACTTTCATTGCACACCTTTGCGTAAATTTCTGTTGTTTTCACACTTGAGTGGCCTAAAAAATCACGTATATATATTAATTCAATCCCTGCTTCTAATAAATGGACGGCCTTCGAATGTCTAAATACATGTGGGTGTACATTAATTGTAATGTTAGCGTTGTTTTTATTAGCTAAATCTACATATTTATTAATAATATAGGCAATTCCTGCTCTCTGAATATTCCATGGTGGCGGAGCCACCCAATCCATGAAAATAGAGCCACTGAATCCATTTGTACAGAGCCATGCAATCCATTGCTCAGAGCCACTAAATCCATGAAGAGAGCCACTTCAACTTATTG
>SKER01002364.1_pt1 | contig 12564 bp, 8 predicted proteins | sample 4826961 | NCBI WGS metagenome assembly SKER01 (sample SAMN11008804, study PRJNA524170) | human gut metagenome | biome: Human fecal sample; material: Feces; isolation source: fecal sample from pouch patient p47 | host: Homo sapiens | place: Israel: Tel-Aviv | collected 2016-11-16
TGTGCACTTTTTTTGTGCCAGAAAAGAGAGGAGTAAAACAAAATGGCGGAAAGTAACAAAATGAAGGATATGCCGGTGAATAAGCTGATGATCCAGATGTGAGAAGATAATTATGGAATGTATTTGATTTGTTTGGATTAGCAAACTTTTGGGTGACAAACGTAACCTTCCGTGATATCATTAAAAACATATAAACGAAAATGACTTTTGCAGAAGCAGGAGAACAGTTCGAATATATACCTATACATATATATATCGATTGTTCTCTTTTTTGGCTTTTTCATATATTAGTGTGGTGAAGTTTTGCTCACACATAGTGAGATACTGGGATGTTATAAAATTACCTCTTTGTGAAAGCTGTAATAGAAAATAATTGGCAAAGCAGACGAAAGTCTGTGACGCAAAGCTATAGGGCCTGTAAAATGGCAGCCAGTTGCATAAGATGATGATGTGCACTGTCTGTCTGACAGTGCTTTTTTTGAGGAATGACTTATCGGTGGCGGCGGGGGGCACCGAACCGCAGGTCACTGAAGTGTGATAAATGGTAAAGAAGCTGATATGAGAAAAAAGGCAAAATAACAGTAAGGATGGAAGGAAAATGAAAGGAAAAAGAGGGATCGCAGGCATTCTGCTTGTGGGAATTTTGGCGGTCACCCTGACAGGGTGTAAAAACACAGACAGCAGTAAAAAAGAAACCGAAAAGCCGGTCATCACGCTCGGCAGCGATAACTATCCACCATACAATTATCTGAATGAGGATGGTGTACCGACGGGTATAGATGTAGAACTGGCTACAGAAGCTTTCAAAAGAATGGGATATCAGGTGGACGTTGTCCAGATTGACTGGGAGGAGAAAAAAGAACTGGTGGAGAGCGGAGAAATTGACTGTATCATGGGCTGCTTTTCCATGGAAGGGCGTCTTGATGATTACCGCTGGGCAGGACCATACATAGCAAGCCGCCAGGTGGTTGCTGTAAATGCGAGTAGTGATATCTATAAACTGAGTGATCTGGAGGGAAAGAATCTTGCCGTCCAGTCTACAACCAAACCGGAAGGCATCTTTCTGGACAGGACGGATGAGAGAATTCCCAAACTGGAAAATCTGATCAGCCTTGGACACAGAGAGCTGATCTATACGTTTCTTGCGAAAGGATATGTAGATGCAGTTGCCGCACATGAGGAATCTATTGTCCAGTATATGAAAGATTATGATGCAAGCTTCCGTATCCTGGAAGAACCTCTGATGCTTACCGGAATAGGTGTTGCTTTTGCCAAAGATGATAACAGAGGAATCTGTGAGCAGATGGAACAGACGCTGGAAGAAATGCGTCAGGATGGCACGAGCTTGACAATCGTTGAAAAATATCTGGATGATCCCCAGAAGTATCTGGAGGTGGATAATCTTGGATATTGAGAGAAAGAAAAAAGAAAAACGAATCCAGCTGGTCGGCGGTCTGATTGGAATCTGTGTGGCTACAGTCGCACTGTTTTATTTCTTTTATGCGGAAAAGGCAGAAGCAGAGAAAAGAATGGTGGAGATTGTAAACTATGTCAAAGTGCAGTGCTCCACCTATACCCATTATAATGAATCTTCGGAATCCAAAAGTCTTCTTCGGGCGATTGAAAGTGCCAGACAAATGAGTACAAATATCGACATGGAAACAGAAAACGGTGGTCAGCTGAGCCAGGAGTTCCTGAAAGGAAACCTGCAGACTCTCTGGGTGGATGGTATCATTGTACTGAATGCAGAAGGAAAGACGGACTGTGAATACAGCACGGATGAATCTCTGACCGATGAGATTACGGAATACCTGCAAAAAAATATTATTATAGATTTTGCCGGATATGAAGAAAGATCTTATTCGGAACGATTTACCAGAGAAGACGGGTCACGTATCGACATTGCAGCCTGTGCCAGAAAAGATGCACCGGGGATTGTTGCAATCTACTATTATACATCTCCCGAATTTGTCAGAAACTATACCCTGACGATACAGGGCCTTTTAAACGGCTATAGTGTCCAGAAAGATGGAACAATTATTGTTGCAGACAACGGGACAGTTGTTGCCAGCAATGATGAGAGTCTGTTGGGGCAGAATACAGCCGACAACGAAGTTGTTCAGGCAATGAAAAAGCATACAGACAGTCAGCACATTTTTCACTTGAAAAACGAAGGAACCGGATGTTATGGAATTATGCTGAAGCAGCGTGATTATTATATTTATGCATATCTTCCGGATACGGAAGTGTTCCATAACCTTCCACTAAGTGTGATAAGTGTTATTTTTCTTTATTTTCTGATGTTTAGTATATTCTGGTTCTGGGCATACAGAACCAATCTGGCACACCGGAAACAGGAACAGGAAAAAGATGAAAAATATAAAGCAGAACTTCTGATAGCAGCAAAAAAGGCAGAAGCAGCCAATGCGGCAAAAACAGAGTTTCTACAGCGAATGAGCCATGATATCCGGACTCCGATCAATGGAATCTGCGGCATGGTAAATATGGCAGATCATTATGCCGATGATATAGAAAAGCAGAAGGAATACAGGACAAAGGTGAAAGAGGCATCCAATCTGTTGCTGGAGCTGGTAAATGAAGTTCTGGATATGAGTAAGCTTGAGTCAGGCGAAGTCGTTCTGGAAGAGGTTCCATTTAATCTGATCAAAATCTCTGAGGAAGTGCTTGTTGTGATCGAACAGATTGCTGCAGAACAGAATATCCGGATTGTATGGGAGAAAAAAGAAATCACACACCGGGATCTTATTGGAAGTCCAAGGTATGTGAAACGTGTGATGATGAATATTCTGTCGAATGCGGTGAAATATAACAGAGAAAACGGACAGATTTATATCAGCTGTATGGAAATTCCATCCGAACAGCCAGAAACGACGACAATGGAATTTGTCTGCCGGGATACCGGAACCGGAATGTCAGAAGAGTTCCAAAAACATGTTTTTGAACCATTTGCACAGGAACACACTGGAAGCCGCACAAAATTTGCAGGAACAGGTCTGGGAATGCCGATTTCAAAGAAGCTGATTGAGAAAATGGGTGGAACGATTACCTTTGAAAGCACAGAAGGCAGAGGGACGATATTTGTGATCCGGGGTCCGTTCCGGATTGATACAGACAGGGAAAGCAAAGCTGAAACTGAGGCAAAGACAGAAGCTTCCATCCGCGGACTGCATATTCTTCTGGCAGAAGACAATGAACTGAATATGGAAATTGCAGAGTTTATGCTTCAGAATGAAGGCGCAGTTGTGACAAAAACATGGAATGGACAGGAAGCTGTTGAGATATTTGAAAAAAGCAGGCCTGACGAATTTGATGTGATTCTTATGGATATCATGATGCCGGTCATGAATGGTTATGAAGCAGCGAAGATGATCCGCTCTATGGACAGAGAGGATGCAAAGACGATACCGATCATTGCAATGACAGCAAATGCGTTCACGGAGGACAGAATAAAAGCAAAAGAAGCAGGAATGGATGAACATATCTCTAAGCCTATTGATATGAAACTACTGGTAAAGATAATTCATGAATTGGTGTACTAGTGGGAAACAATCTCAGAAGGGGGGTTCGTAATGAAAAAGAAAAAATGGAACAGAGTGCTGGCTGTACTTTTAATGATGGTGATGAGCATATCACTTCTTTCAGGCTGTGGCGGTAAAAGTACGGAAAAAGAAGATGCAGAAACAATCACGGTGTACTTATGGAGCACAAACCTGTATGAAAAATATGCACCATACATCCAGGAGCAGCTTCCGGACATCAATGTTGAATTTGTCGTAGGTAATAACGATCTGGATTTCTACAAATTTCTGAAGAAAAACGGTGGACTGCCGGATATTATAACCTGCTGTCGTTTTTCACTGCATGATGCGAGTCCACTGAAAGACAGTCTGATGGATCTCTCCACAACCAATGTGGCAGGTGCTGTCTATGATACCTACCTCAGCAATTTTATGAATGAGGATGGAAGCGTAAACTGGCTTCCGGTGTGTGCGGATGCGCATGGTTTTGTAGTGAACAAAGATCTTTTTGAAAAGTATGATATCCCTCTTCCAACAGATTATGAAAGCTTTGTCTCTGCCTGCCAGGCATTTGACAAAGTGGGGATTCGTGGGTTTACAGCAGATTATTATTATGATTATACCTGTATGGAAACACTGCAAGGTCTGTCAGCATCAGAACTGTCTTCCGTGGACGGACGAAAGTGGCGTACTGCCTACAGTGATCCGGATAATACAAAGAGAGAAGGTCTGGACAGTACTGTCTGGCCAAAGGCTTTTGAACGTATGGAGCAGTTCATCCAGGATACCGGTCTGAGTCAGGATGATCTGGATATGAATTATGATGATATAGTTGAGATGTATCAAAGTGGCAAGCTTGCCATGTACTTTGGAACCTCTGCCGGTGTAAAAATGTTTCAGGATCAGGGCATTAACACAACTTTTCTTCCATTCTTTCAGGAGAACGGTGAAAAGTGGCTGATGACTACGCCATACTTCCAGGTGGCTTTAAACCGCGATTTGACACAGGATGAGACACGTCGAAAGAAAGCAATGAAGGTGCTGAGCACAATGCTTTCAGAGGATGCGCAGGAGCGGATCATTAGTGATGGACAGGATCTGTTAAGCTACAGTCAGGATGTGGATCTCCAGCTTACGGAATATCTGAAAGATGTGAAATCCGTGATCGAAGAAAATCATATGTATATCCGCATTGCATCAAATGACTTTTTCTCCGTTTCCAAGGATGTGGTTTCAAAGATGATCTCAGGAGAGTACGATGCAGAGCAGGCATATCAGTCGTTTAATTCTCAGCTTCTTGAGGAAGAAGCTATTTCGGAGAATATCGTGTTGGATTCGCAGAAATCCTATTCCAATCGTTTTCATAGCAGTGGGGGCAATGCGGCATATTCAGTTATGGCAAACACTCTGCGCGGCATTTGTGGATCAGATGTGCTGATCGCAACTGGAAACAGCTTTACGGGAAATGTGCTGAAAGCTGGATATACTGAAAAAATGGCAGGCGACATGATTATGCCAAACAGTCTGTCGGCTTACAGTAGCAAGATGAGTGGAGCTGAACTGAAAGAGACGGTTAAAAATTTTGTAGAAGGCTATGAGGGCGGATTTATTCCGTTTAACCGAGGCTCATTGCCTGTGTTCAGCGGTATTTCCGTGGAAATCAAAGAAACAGATGATGGCTATACATTGAGCAACGTTACAATGGATGGAAAAAAAGTTCAGGACAATGATACTTTTACAGTAACCTGTCTCGCAATACCAAAACACATGGAGGCTTATCCCACAGATGAAAACATTGTATTTGATGGGGAAGAGACCTTTGTGAAAGATACCTGGACGGAATATATTTCAGATGGTGATGCCATTCTTGCAGAGCCAGAAGACTACATGACTCTGAGGTGAGAAGAATGGATATTAGGAATCATAGTAAAGACAGAAAGAAACCTGTCATGAGAAACCGATTAAAGACAGCTGTCTTTATAGCTGTTTTGGTGTGCATTGCTTTGATGGTTTTCCGATATTTTGGATTTGTGTCGAAAACTGTTTATGAGGAAAGTGTTTCTCATCTGACGGAAGTTTTTCATCAGTCTGATAATATGCTGAGGGAACTGACAGAGAAAAACCTGACCTATCTTCATATGTGGGGAGAGAATCTGCAGAATACATCCAGTGAAGATGAAATTCGTGATTATATAAAGAAAGCGCAGGAGGATGCCGGCTTTTTGGAATTCTTTTTTCTGTCAGCCGACGGGAACTATAAGATGCCAACAGGGGAAACCGGGTACCTTGGATTACAGGAAAATGTTGAAGAGGAGATCCGGCAGGGAAATGATGTTATTGCGAATGCATCAGTTCCCGGAAAATCTCAGCTGCTTGTTTTTGCCATCCCTAAGGCTCACGGAACTTATCAGGGATTTGAATATGATGCCATAGCCATTGCTTATGAAAACTCTGATATCGTAGATGTACTGGATATTTCTGCTTTCGATGGAAATGCCCAGAGTTTTGTTGTTCATCCGAATGGCCGTGTTGTGGTCGATCATTCTTCTAAAACATGGGGGAATGTGTATAATTTTTTCGGTGTTCTGAGAGAGCATTCTGATATGTCTGAAAAAGAGGTCAATGAACTTTCAGAGAAGTTTAAAGCAGGACGTACCGACGCGATGCGGCTGGATCTGGATGGAAGAAACTATTATCTGGTCTATGAAAAATCGGATATCCAGGACTGGATGTTTTTGGGACTTGTCCAGGCAGATATCGTCAATGCAAGTATGAACAGTCTGCAGCGTAGTACGATACTCCTTGTCAGTGTGGTTGTATTCTGCATTGCCGCATTCCTTATCAGTTTTATTATTCAAAAAGGCAGAACGAACCTCAGGAAAAAGGATACGGAGATCCTGTACCGTGATGAACTGTTCCAAAAGCTTTCAATGAACGTGGATGACGTTTTCCTGATGCTGGATGCCAAAACCTATCAGGCAGATTATGTCAGCCCGAATGCGGAAAAGCTGCTGGGTATTACAGCAGAACAGATCCGGAAGGATATTTGTGTCCTTGGGAAACTGGATCCCGAGAATTCCAAAGACTCAGAGAAAAATTATCTGGAGGAGATCCAGGTTCATGAGCAGAAGGAATGGGATTTTGAATATATTCATCTGAAAACAGGGGAAAAACGCTGGTTCCATAATATTGCAATGTGCAGTGAAGTAAACGGGAAAAAGAAATATATCCTGGTTATGTCGGACCGTACCGATGACTGGAAAATGAATCAGGCACTTTCTGAGGCAGTACGTGCGGCAGAGACAGCAAACAAGGCGAAGAGTACTTTCCTTTCTAATATGTCTCACGATATCCGTACACCAATGAATGCGATTATCGGTTTTACCACACTGGCTGTAAGTAATATTGATGATCAGAAAAGAGTACGGGATTATCTGGGCAAGATCCTTTCCTCCAGCAACCATCTGCTCTCACTGATCAACGATATCTTGGATATGAGCCGGATTGAGAGTGGAAAGATCCACCTGGAAGAAACGGAGGTCAGTCTGTCGGATGTGCTTCATGACCTGAAGACGATCATCAGTGGGCAGATCCATGCGAAGCAGCTGGAGCTTTATATGGACGCCATGGATGTTACAAATGAGGATGTCTATTGTGATAAGACGCGACTGAACCAGGTACTTCTGAATCTCTTGTCCAATGCGGTTAAGTTTACTCCTGCAGGAGGAACTGTCTCTGTCCGGCTGAAGCAGTTACCGGGGACAGCAAAAGGCAGTGCACTGTACGAGATCCGGGTAAAGGATAACGGAATCGGTATGAGTCAGGAATTTGTGAAGAAGATCTTTTCTCCTTTTGAGAGGGAGCGTACTTCCACAGTCAGCAGGACTCAGGGTACAGGACTTGGCATGGCAATCACCAAGAATATTGTGGATATGATGGGCGGGACCATTGAGGTTCAGACGGCACAGGGCAAAGGTACTGAATTCGTTGTCCGTCTGCCATTCCGGATTCAGCCTGAGCAGCACCGTATAGAGAAGATTGCAGAATTGGAAGGCCTTAAGGCACTGGTTGTAGATGATGACTTCAATACCTGTGACAGCGTGACAAAAATGCTTGTGAGGGTTGGAATGCGCTCAGAATGGACACTTTCCGGCAGGGAAGCTGTTCTCCGTGCACGGCAGTCTATGGAACTGGGAGATGCCTTCCATGCGTATATCATTGACTGGCGTCTGCCGGATATGAATGGAATTGAAGTTACGCGTCAGATCCGCAGCCTTGGTGACGATACACCGATTATTATCCTGACTGCTTATGATTGGTCAGATATCGAAGCAGAAGCCAAAGCAGCAGGGGTGACTGCTTTCTGTGCGAAACCTCTGTTTATGTCAGATATCCGAGAAACCTTGATGACTGCTATCGGTCAGAGTCAGGCTGGGGCAGAAGATTCAATTCTTCCGGAAGCAGGTTCGGATTTCAGAGGCAGATGTATATTGCTTGTGGAAGATAATGAGCTGAACAGCGAAATTGCGGTGGAGATCCTTAATGAATATGGATTCCTGGTTGATACTGCCAAAAATGGAGCAGAGGCAGTGGAGAAAGTTAAGAATTCGACTCCGGGTAATTATGATCTGGTGCTGATGGATGTGCAGATGCCGGTAATGAATGGATATGAAGCCACTAAGGAAATCCGTGCTCTGGATAACCCGGCACTGGCGGGGATTACAATCCTTGCCATGACTGCCAATGCCTTTGATGAGGACAGAAAGAAAGCCCTGGAATGTGGCATGGATGGATTCTTATCCAAGCCAATAGTTATTGAAGAATTGATCAGTACCTTACATGACAATCTGCTGGGTTAGGCAGCAGATGTACGTTTTGACAGCCGAGGACAGTTCGCAGCATGAAACTGTCAAAGCCGGTTGTGCCTGAGAAAGTGATAAAAACAATTTCAGGATATGTTCACTAAACTATATTAATAAAGGTATAAGAGGAAGGGATCATAATGGATAAAAGACAAAAAATACTTATTGTGGATGATGCGGAATTTAACAGGGTTATATTGAAGGAGATTCTCGGAGAAACTTATAATTATCTGGAAGCTGAAAATGGAAATCAGGCAATCCAGATAGTGGAAGAAAATCCGGAGATTGACCTGATGTTGTTGGATATCAACATGCCACAGATGAATGGTTTTGGAGTCCTGGAATGGATGAACCGTTTCCAATGGATCGATGAAACTCCAGTTATTATGATCTCCTCTGAAGAATCTGTTGATACTATGCGTAAAGCCTATGAGATGGGTATTACCGATTATATTACACGGCCTTTTGACTCTGTTATCGTAAAGAAAAGAGTCCAGAATACACTGGCACTTTATGCGAACCAAAAGCGTCTGGTAAATGTGGTTGTAGACCAGGTTTATGAAAAAGAAGAAAACAACAATATTATGATCGGAATTTTGAGTAATGTACTGGGATTTCGCAACAGCGAAAGCAGTGAGCACATTCTGCATATTAAAACAGCAACGGAAATGATGTTAAGAAAATTGGTAAAAGTAACAGATGCTTATCCTCTGACAGAGGCAGATATTGCTTTGATCACAACTGCATCCTCCCTTCATGATATCGGTAAAGTGGGTATTCCGGAAGAAATACTGAATAAACCGGGCAGGCTGACGGATGAAGAGTTTAAGATTATGAAAACCCACAGTGAGATAGGCGCATCCCTGATCCGGGATATGCGCTTCCCAAAGGATAAACCATTGGTGCATACTGCATGGGAAATTTGCAGATGGCATCATGAAAGATGGGATGGAAAAGGTTATCCGGATGGACTGAAGGGTGAAGAAATACCGATTTCTGCACAGGTTGTATCGATAGTCGATGTTTATGATGCACTTACCAGTGAAAGATGTTATAAGAAAGCATTTCATCATGATACAGCAATCCGAATGATCCTGGATGGGCAGTGTGGACAGTTTAATCCAGTTCTTCTTAAATGTCTGAAAGAACTCAGCCTTCAATTTTCCAGAATGTTTACTAATAAACCAGATGATAATAAACAGTATTATGAAGCGCAGAGACTCTCTGATGAAATACTTAGGGAAAAGTCTTTACCCCGTAAAAATTATTCCCAGCGTGTCATTGAGCTTATGCAGGAAAAGATTGAGTTTTTTAAAACGAATAGTGGAAAAACCTCCATTGAATACAATGTCATTTCAGGTCAGCTTAGTATAATGAATGAAAAACAGCAGATAATATGTCAAAGAAATGATCCGAAGTACGATATATCTAATGTGTTTGAAGTAAACAGAGAAGATATACGGCAAGTCAGTAATCTATTGGATCAGACATCAATACAGAATAAAGAGGTTTCATTGCACGTAATGGCAAAAGTAGGGAACAAAAGGCAGATGTGTGCTCTGAAGCTGCACACCCTATGGTCTCCTTTAAAGAAAGATGGTTATATAGGAATTGTTGGATATTTTGAGAGTATATAGGTTCCTGAAAAGTGGTAGTGCTGATTTTTTCCACCATATTAACGTATTTTCTGAAGGAGTATGATACAATTGGTTATGAATACTAAGAACTAAGGAAAAACCATGTATGTTAAATAAAAAAGATTTCTTGAAATATGCATCAAAACTAGCTTTTCCGATCATGATCCAAAATCTGATCGGAACTCTGGTAAACATTGCCGATACGGTAATGCTTGGATATGTAAGCCAGACTGCTATGGCGGCTTCATCCCTTGCGAACCAGTATACTTTTATTCTTTTCTGTTTATATTATGGCATGGCCACGGGTACTTCAGTTTTATGTGCACAGTACTGGGGAAAAGGTGATAAAAAGACTGTAGAAAGAATTCTCGGCCTGGCGGAACGAATCTCACTGATTGTTTCCCTCGTGTTTTTAGTGATCTCCTTTTCTATGCCAACTACGATTATGAAGATCTTTACAAGCAGTCCGGATACGATTGCTGCCGGCAGTGAATACTTAAGGGTAATTTCATTTTCATTTATGTTTATGGGATTTTCTCAGGTTTTTATGAGTGCCCTTCGAAGTATCGGAAAAATAATGCTGCCATCTGTCACGTACATTGTTTCGCTTTGTGTCAATGTAATTTGTAATGCGACCTTTATCTTTGGTCTGTTTGGACTTCCAAAGCTTGGCGTTACCGGTGTGGCTCTTGGTACTGTCATTGCCAGAATCACAGAAGTACTGATCTGCCTCATTTATTCATTAAGAAGTTCCGATGTCAGATTCCGGATCAAATACTTCTTTGCGAAATCAGGTATTCTGTTCCAGGATTTTATGAAAATTGCCACCCCGGCTGTAATAAATGATGTTGTCTGGAGTTTTGCCAGCTCAGCATTCGCAGCAATACTCGGCCATATTGGCGATGATATGGTTGCCGCAAATGCAGTTGCTGTCATGGTGGTAAATATTGGTGCGATCGCCTGTCGTGGTTTTGCCAATGCGACTACCATCATTGTCAGCCAGGAACTGGGTAAAGATAACATTGATACAGCAAGAGAATATGGAAAGCGCATGCTTAGGATAACAATGGTTGTAAGTCTGGTCGGATGCGTTATTATTCTGGCACTTCGTCCTTTGATACTGGATTTCTATCGGGATAAACTGACAGAGATGGCCATTTATTATCTTGGCATTTTTATAATTATGACAACCTGGCGTCTTGTGGGAGAAGGTATCAATACCTGCCTTATCTGCGGATGTTTCAGAGGTGGCGGTGATTCCAGATTTGGAATGATCATAGATTCCATATTTATGTGGCTTGTTGCAGTGCCGCTTACTTTCCTTGCCGCATATGTTTTAAAACTGCCGCCAATCTGGGTGTACTTTGTAATGACTCTGGATGAGTTCGAAAAAATGCCTGTGGTATTTATTCACTATTTCAGAGGCAAATGGCTCACAAATATTACCAGAGATTTTGATTGATTTAATGGAGGGGCGAAACATGACTATCAGAAAAGCTGAAGAAAAAGATATTCCAAGAATTATAGAGTTATTAGGGCAGGTGCTGCAGATTCATGCAGATATAAGACCAGATATTTTTATTCCTGGTACAACAAAATATACAGTAGAAGAATTAACAGAGCTTTTGAAAAATAAAGAAAAACCGATATATGTTGCAGTGAACGAGTCTGATGTTTGTGTAGGGTATGCCTTTTGTCAATTGCAGAAACAGCCTTTCTCAAATAATATGGTGCAGTTTAAATCGCTTTTTATAGATGATCTATGCGTTGACCAGCAGGCACGAGGTCAGCATATCGGTGAAAGCTTGTTTGAGCATGTAAAAAAAGAAGCCAGGAAAATGCACTGCTATGAAGTGACATTAAATGTATGGTCAGGAAATACTTCCGCAGAAAAATTCTATGAAAAAATGGGAATGAAAACAAAAGAGAGGCAGATGGAATACATTCTGGATAATTTATGAAAAAAGCATTTAAGGGATTTAGAACCGCATTCTGCTGTGGTAATAATGACTAAAAACAGAAGGTGCTTTTTTAGTAAAAACTGCTTTTGCAACCAGAATAAAATAGTTTTATAATAAAGATAGTGGCGAGTGGCGTAATCATGCAGAAAAGCAAAATATACGTTACTCGCCTTTACAAAATTAATTTCAGGAGGAAGCAGATATGCATGAGTATGAAATTTTTATTGAGGATATAAATCCATGTGGAGGAGAACAATACAGCAAAAAAACATTGATAGAGGCAGAAGCAGCCAGCCCGGAAGCTTATGTAAAAGAAAATGGAAGATTCCCGATCCTGGAAACTACAAGTAATGAGAGTGGAGACATTGTAATCGTAACAGGAGATAATAACGGCTCTTTTGTACGATATACATTTACGGAATAAAAGTGCCAGTCAGTAAGTTTAAAATATAATATTCGTCATGAAAAAAAGTGTGTAGCCTGTGAGCGTAAGTCCAGCTTATAAGACAGGGTGTGCACTTTTTTTGTGCCAGAAAAGAGAGGAGTAAAACAAAATGGCGGAAAG
>SKER01002366.1_pt1 | contig 12554 bp, 8 predicted proteins | sample 4826961 | NCBI WGS metagenome assembly SKER01 (sample SAMN11008804, study PRJNA524170) | human gut metagenome | biome: Human fecal sample; material: Feces; isolation source: fecal sample from pouch patient p47 | host: Homo sapiens | place: Israel: Tel-Aviv | collected 2016-11-16
TCTTTGTTGTACGCCAGCGGCAGCCCTTTCAGGGTCATCATCATGCCGGTCAGCGCGCCCTGCACGCGGCCACATTTCCCGCGGATCAGCTCCAGCGCGTCCGGGTTTTTCTTCTGCGGCATCAGGGATGAGCCTGACGTCACGCGGTCGGACAGCTCAACGAAGCCCGCTTCACCGGAGTTAAAGAAGATCAGGTCTTCGGCAAAGCGCGACAGATGCACCATCCCGATAGACGCATTCGACAGCAGCTCCAGCACGTGGTCACGGTCAGAGACGCTGTCCAGGCTGTTACGGGTGGCGGAGGCAAAGCCCAGCCAGCCTGCCAGCTGTTCACGGTCGATTTCGTAAGCGGTACCCGCCAGCGCGCCGCTGCCCAGCGGGCTGACGTCCAGACGCTTCAGGGTATCCTGCAGACGGCTTTCGTCACGCGCCAGCATCTCAACGTAGGCCAGACACCAGTGCGCAAAGGTCACCGGCTGCGCGCGCTGCAGGTGGGTATAACCCGGCATCACCGCGTCCTGATTGTTCTGTGCGGTCTCCACCAGCGCGGTCTGCAACTGACGGTTAGCCGCCAGCAGCTCCGCGACGGTATCTTTACACCACAGCTTCAGGTCGGTGGCGACCTGGTCGTTACGGCTACGGCCGGTGTGCAGCTTTTTACCCAACTGGCCGACCTTGTCGATCAGTTTGCCTTCCACCCAGCTGTGAATGTCTTCGGCATCGCTCTGCAGAATTTGCTGCGGATCCAGACGCACTTCTTCCAGCAGATTGTTCAGCGCCTCTTCCAACTGCTGCTGTTCGTCTGCGGTCAGTACGCCAACGGTCACCAGCGCTTTGGACCAGGCCACAGAGCCGACAATATCCTGTTCGGCCAGGCGGTAGTCGAAGCGCAAAGAGTCGTTGAACTGTTTGAACCGCTGATCCGCTGCCTGTGTAAAACGCCCACCCCAAAGTGCCATAACGAATTTCCTTAATGATGATATTTTTGCCCGGTGGCGCTGCGCTTACCGGGCCTACAAAATTCACGTAGGCCGGATAAGCGAAGCGCCATCCGGCACAGAATCTTAAGCCAGAATACGCGTGCCAATCGGCGTGCCGTTAAACAGCGCCGGAAGCTGCTCCGCGTGACGCCAGGAGGCGATATCAACCGGACGGCCCAGCGTGCGCGCCGCATCCAGCGCGGCGTTCACTTTGACGATCATGCCGTCGGTGATGATGCCCTGCGCAATCAGCTGCTCGGCTTTTGCCGCAGTCATTTCCGCAATGCGCTGGCCTTTTCCGTCCAGAATGCCGCTCACGTCGGAGAGCAGGATCAGGTCCGCACCCAGCGTTGCCGCCAGTGCAGTTGCCGCCTGGTCAGCGTTAACGTTCATCAGCTCGCCCTCTTCGGTCACGCCGATAGAGCTCACCACCGGCAGGAAACCGCCTTCCAGCAGCGTGTTAATCAGCTTAGGCGAACCCGGCTGCGCCAGTCCAACGTGACCGAGCGCTTCGTCGAGCTGGGTCACTTTTACGCTGTCGCCATCGCCCAGGTAGAGGCCAACGGAAGCAATGCGGTGTTTCTTCGCCCAGGACAGCAGGGTTTTGTTCGCTGTGCCCGCCAGCGCACCGGTGATAATGTCAATCTGATCCGCAGGCGTCACGCGCAGGCCGTTTTTCTTGATCACCGGCAGGTTGAGCCCTTTCATCAGCTCATCCACCACGCAGCCGCCGCCGTGCACAATCACCAGCGGACGTTGGTGTGATTCGCGATAGTTCACCAGCGCGGTAAACAGACGCTCCAGCGCTTCTTCGCTGTCCAGCAGTACACCACCGAGTTTGATAATTAATGGGTTCATCATCACACCTTAAATAAGAGCCTGCGTTTCCGGGAAACCGAAACGAATATTTGCACACTGCATTGCCTGTGCGGCAGCGCCTTTCAGTAAGTTATCTTCTGCGGCCACCACGATGAGATGCTCACCCTGCACGGCAAAGCCGATGTCGCAGAACGGCAGGCAGACCACATTTTTCAGCGCCGGCACGCCTTTGTCGTACAGGCGCACCAGCGGTTTGTCCGCATACGCCTGCGTGAAGACCTCATTCACCTGCTCTTTGGTCACGCCCGGCTTCAGGCGGCAGGTAATGGTTTCGAGGATCCCACGCGGGAAGCTGCCCAGGTGCGGGGTGAAAATGACGTCCGCGCCCAGATGGGTGGTGATTTCAGGATGATGGCGATGATTAAACACGCCATACGGCTGAAGGCTCACTTCGCAGAAGCTGTTGGAGATGGCGGCCTTGCGCCCTGCTCCGCTCACGCCGCTGGTGGCGTTGATCACCGGCCACTGGTTCAGATCCAGCAGCCCGGCGTCGATCAGCGGTTTCAGCGAAAGCTGTGCCGCCGTCGGGTAGCAGCCCGGGACAGCAATCAGATCCGCTTCTTTCAGTTTGTCAGCGCTCCACTCCGCCAGGCCGTACACCGCTTTTTCAAGCAGATCCGGATGCTGATGGGTGAAACCGTAATATTTTTCGTAGAACGCGCCGTCGTTAACGCGGAACGCGCCGGAGAGGTCGAAGACCACGCAGCCAGCCGCCAGGAACTGCGGCGCCAGGTCGTGGCTGACCTCGTGCGCGGTGGCTAAAAACACCACGTCGACGCCGTCGGTAAACTCGCTGATGTCAGACATGGGCTGCAAAGGCAGATCGACCAGCCCCTTAAGCTGCGGATGCAAATCGGAAATTAACTTTCCTGCATCATTGCTTTGCGCTGACACGGTCAAAGCGGTTATGGTCATATGTGGATGGCGATTCACGTAGCTTACAAGCTCTGCGCCCGCATAACCGCTAGCGCCTACAATCAGCGTATTCAACATCGGGTTCCTTTATGCTCAACGTTAATGTATTTTTATTCACATTTATTGCATGAATATTGATACTATCACGACCTAAGGTGTGTCAACAATGAAAATGAACTTACCGCCATTTATCGAGATCTACCGCGCCCTGATTGCCACACCGTCCATCAGCGCAACGGAAGAAGCGCTGGATCAGAGCAATGAGTCTTTAATCAATCTGCTGGCGGGTTGGTTTAGCGATCTTGGGTTTAACGTTGAGGTTCAGCCCGTCCCCGGCACTCGCCACAAATTTAACCTGCTCGCCAGTACCGGAACCGGTGCGGGCGGCCTGCTGCTGGCCGGTCACACCGACACCGTGCCGTTTGACGATGGCCGCTGGACGCGCGATCCGTTCACCCTGACCGAGCACGACAACAAGCTCTACGGTCTGGGCACCGCAGACATGAAAGGCTTCTTCGCCTTTATCCTCGACGCGCTGCGTGACGTGGACGTGACGAAGCTGAAAAAACCGCTCTACATTCTGGCGACCGCCGATGAAGAAACCAGCATGGCGGGCGCGCGCTACTTCTCAGAAAACACGTCGATTCGTCCGGATTGCGCGATCATCGGCGAGCCGACGTCTCTGCAACCGATTCGCGCACATAAAGGCCATATCTCTACCGCCGTGCGCGTGCTCGGCCAGTCCGGCCACTCCAGCGATCCGGCGCGCGGCGTCAACGCCATTGAGCTGATGCATGACGCTATCGGCCGCATCATGACCCTGCGCGACGATCTGAAAGAGCGTTACCACTATGAGGCGTTCACCGTGCCGTATCCAACGCTCAATCTCGGCAGCCTGCACGGCGGTGATGCCTCGAACCGTATCTGCGCCTGCTGCGAGCTGCACATGGACATCCGACCGCTGCCGGGCATGACCCTGAGCGATCTGGATGGTTTACTGAACGAAGCGCTGGCCCCGGTGAGTGAGCGCTGGCCGGGCCGCCTGACGGTCTCGGAACTGCACCCGCCGATCCCGGGTTATGAATGCCCGCCGGACCATCAGCTGGTCGAAGTGGTGGAAAAGCTGCTCGGTGAAAAAACTGACGTGGTGAATTACTGCACCGAAGCGCCGTTTATTCAGACGCTGTGCCCGACGCTGGTTCTTGGCCCCGGCTCCATCAACCAGGCGCACCAACCGGATGAATATCTTGAAACCCGCTTTATCAAGCCGACCCGCGAACTGATTACCCAGGTTGTACATCATTTCTGCTGGCATTAATGACCTTTCCCCTCTCGGAAGAGAGGGGAAAATCCCGCGATCTCCGTCACATTTCCATAAGCATCTCTTATCTGACGCAATGCGAATTAAATTTCGTAAATTGCCCACATTTATTCGTTTGCTGAACCGTTTTCGCAGCAATTGACGACGGGGGTTTTACGTGGCTTTATAAAGGGAGATGACAAAATAATGTCCAGAAGATTTTCGCCTGGGCATAAACAAAAATGATGGGGTGACTGGGTTTTTATGAACGAACAATATTCCGCGTTGCGTAGTAATGTCAGTATGCTCGGCAAAGTGCTTGGAGATACCATCAAAGATGCGTTGGGGGAGAACATCCTCGACCGCGTTGAAACCATCCGCAAGCTGTCTAAATCTTCCCGTGCCGGTAACGAGGCCAGTCGTCAGGAGCTGCTCACCACCTTGCAGAACCTCTCGAACGACGAGCTGCTGCCCGTTGCACGCGCATTCAGCCAGTTCCTGAACCTGGCCAACACCGCTGAGCAATACCACAGCATTTCGCCAAACGGCGAAGCGGCCAGCAACCCGGAAGTCATTGCCCGCACCCTTCGTAAACTGAAAGACCAGCCAGACCTCAACGAAGCCACCATCAAAAAAGCAGTGGAGTCACTTTCGCTGGAGCTGGTACTGACCGCTCACCCAACCGAGATCACCCGTCGCACCCTGATCCACAAAATGGTGGAAGTGAACAACTGCCTGAAGCAGTTGGATAACAAAGACATTGCCGACTATGAACGCAACCAGCTGATGCGCCGCCTGCGCCAGCTGATTGCTCAGTCCTGGCACACCGATGAAATTCGTAAGCATCGCCCAAGCCCGGTCGACGAAGCTAAATGGGGCTTTGCGGTGGTGGAAAACAGCCTGTGGGAAGGGGTACCGAACTACCTGCGCGAGCTGAACGAACAGCTGGAAGCGAACCTGGGCTACCGTCTGCCGGTCGACTTTGTGCCGGTCCGCTTTACCTCCTGGATGGGCGGCGACCGCGACGGCAACCCAAACGTCACCGCAGAAATCACCCGTCACGTCCTGCTGCTGAGCCGCTGGAAAGCGACCGATCTGTTCCTGAAAGACATTCAGGTACTGATCTCCGAGCTGTCGATGGTAGAAGCGACGCCGGAACTGCGCGCGCTGGCCGGTGAAGAAGGCGCCAGCGAGCCGTACCGTTTCCTGATGAAAAAACTGCGTGGTCAGCTGATGGCCACTCAGGCCTGGCTGGAAGCGCGCCTGAAAGGCCAGCGTCTGCCAAAACCAGAAGGGCTGCTGAGCCAGAACGAGCAGCTCTGGGAGCCGCTGTACGCCTGTTATAAATCACTCCAGGCGTGCGGGATGGGCATCATTGCCAACGGCGAACTGCTCGACACCCTGCGTCGCGTGAAGTGTTTCGGCGTGCCGCTGGTACGTATCGACGTGCGTCAGGAAAGTACCCGTCATACCGAAGCGCTGGGCGAGCTGACCCGCTACCTCGGCATCGGCGACTATGAAAGCTGGTCCGAAGCCGACAAACAGGCGTTCCTGATCCGCGAGCTGAACTCCAAGCGCCCTCTGCTGCCGCGCAACTGGGAGCCAAGCAACGATACCCGCGAAGTGCTCAACACCTGTAAAGCGATCGTGGACGCACCGAAAGGATCGGTCGCCGCCTATGTGATCTCCATGGCGAAAACCCCGTCCGACGTGCTGGGCGTTCACCTCCTGCTGAAAGAAGCGGGCATTGACTACGCCCTGCCGGTCGCCCCGCTGTTTGAAACCCTCGACGACCTGAACAACGCCAACGACGTGATGAGCCAGCTGCTGAACATCGACTGGTATCGCGGCTTTATTCAGGGCAAACAGATGGTGATGATCGGCTATTCCGACTCCGCAAAAGATGCGGGCGTGATGGCGGCGTCCTGGGCGCAGTATCAGGCGCAGGACGCACTGATCAAAACCTGCGAGAAAGCCGGTATCGAGCTGACCCTGTTCCACGGACGCGGTGGCTCCATTGGCCGTGGCGGCGCGCCAGCACACGCGGCACTGCTGTCACAGCCGCCGGGAAGCCTGAAAGGCGGCCTGCGCGTCACCGAGCAGGGCGAGATGATCCGCTTCAAGTACGGCCTGCCGGAAGTGACCATCAGCAGCCTGTCGCTTTATACCAGCGCGATCCTCGAAGCCAACCTGCTGCCACCGCCGGAGCCAAAAGAATCCTGGTGCCGCATCATGGACGAGCTGTCAGGCATCTCCTGCGATCTGTACCGCGGCTATGTGCGTGAAAACAAAGATTTCGTCCCTTACTTCCGTTCAGCCACGCCTGAGCAGGAGCTGGGTAAACTGCCGCTGGGCTCACGTCCTGCCAAGCGTCGTCCGACCGGCGGCGTTGAATCCCTGCGCGCCATTCCGTGGATCTTCGCCTGGACGCAGAACCGCTTAATGCTGCCCGCCTGGCTGGGTGCCGGTGCCGCGCTGCAAAAAGTGGTGGAAGACGGTAAACAGAGCGAACTGGAAACCATGTGCCGCGACTGGCCGTTCTTCTCTACCCGTCTGGGAATGCTGGAGATGGTCTTCTCGAAGGCCGACCTGTGGCTGGCGGAATACTACGATCAGCGCCTGGTGAAGCCAGAGCTGTGGGCGCTGGGCAAAGAGCTGCGCGAACTGCTGGAAGGCGACATCAAAGTGGTGCTGGACATCGCTAACGACTCACACCTGATGGCGGACCTGCCGTGGATTGCCGAGTCTATCCAGCTGCGTAACATCTACACCGACCCGCTGAACGTCCTGCAGGCAGAGCTGCTGCACCGTTCGCGTCTGGCAGAAGAAGAAGGGAAAGAGCCGGATCCACGCGTTGAACAGGCGCTGATGGTGACGATTGCGGGCATTGCGGCAGGTATGCGTAACACCGGCTAATGCTTTACGCCCGGCGGCGCTGCGCTTGCACGGGCCTACGATAAGTAGGCCGGGTAAGCGTTAGCGCCACCCGGCAAATTTCGGTAGTCTCCTTATGCATTCCGATATCACCCAGATTTTGACAGACCTGGTGAACCGCACGTTACCGCTGGGTCAGATTCATTTCTCAGCGCTGGCTGAACAGCATCCCCGAACCTCTCCCTGCCTCGGCATTACCCTTGACACACCCTGCGAGGCGATTTTTTCTTTTTTTGGACAAATTACGCATCCTGCGCCTCACGCCCTGAGCATACATTTCGGTAAGCAGCAGCTTACAATCGAGTTACAGCATGACAATGTGCTCTTACAACAACTCCAGGTTGCCCGACGTGGTCCGCGAACGGGGGCTTTTCTTCTGCAAACGCTCACCGAATTACAGATGCAGCCAGAAGAGCAGGACACAGCAAGGCTGGTGGTTTTAAGCCTGCTCAGCCACTGCCGGGATCTGCTTGGAAGCGAAATTCACACCGACAGCCGCAGCCGGGCACTGTTCGAAGCCGTTCGGAGCTATATCGAAGAAAATTATGCCTCTTTGTTAACTCGCGAATCCGTGGCACAGGCGTTCTACATCTCACCAAACTACCTTTCCCATCTATTCCAGAAAGTCGGCAGCGTCGGATTCAATGAATATTTAACAAAAACGCGCCTGGAACATGCGCGTCAGCTGCTGAAAGGCTACGATCTCAAAATTAAAGATATCGCCACACGCTGTGGATTTACGGACAGCAACTACTTTTGCCGTCTCTTTCGCAAGCACACCGAACGTTCCCCTTCCGAATATCGACGCCAGTACCACAGCCAGCTGATCGCCAAAAAGTAGCATTGTGATCGCTCTCTCACTTCGCCAAGGACATTACATTTGTCCAGTATTTGGCAAAATTGACCTGTATTCGCCGCGCCTGGGTGCGCCGTATCCTTTATTCAACCTTTCTGACTTAAGGAAAAATAATGGAACTGTACCTGGATACCGCCAACGTGGCGGAAGTTGAACGCCTGGCGCGCATTTTTCCCATTGCGGGCGTTACCACCAACCCGAGCATCATTGCCGCCAGCCGTGAATCCATCTGGGACGTGCTGCCGCGCCTGCAACAAGCCATCGGGCCGGAAGGCACGCTGTTTGCTCAAACCATGAGCCGCGATTCCGAAGGCATGGTGGCAGAAGCCAAACGTCTGAGTAACGCTATTCCGGGCATTGTGGTGAAAATCCCGGTGACGGCTCAGGGACTTATCGCAATTAAGGCCTTGAAAAAAGAGGGGATAACCACGCTGGGCACCGCCGTTTACAGCGCGGCGCAGGGCTTGCTCGCCGCACTCGCAGGGGCGAAATATGTCGCGCCGTACGTCAACCGCGTCGACGCGCAGGGCGGTGACGGCATTCGCATGGTTCAGGAACTGCAGTCCCTGCTGGAGCTGCACGCGCCGGACAGTAAAGTGCTGGCCGCCAGCTTCAAAACGCCGCGTCAGGCGCTCGACTGCCTGTTGGCAGGATGTGAAGCAATCACGCTTCCCTTAGACGTAGCGCAACACATGCTCGGTACGCCGGCGGTAGAGTCAGCCATAGAGAAGTTCGAGCAGGACTGGAAAAACGCGTTTGGTAACCTCAACCTCTAAGGGAGAACTGTTATGGACCGTATCATTCAATCGCCGGGGAAATATATCCAGGGCGCGGATGTGCTGACCCGTCTCGGCGACTATCTGAAACCCCTGGCAAACCGCTGGCTGGTCGTCGGCGATAAGTTTGTGCTGGGTTTTGCCGAAGAGACCCTGCGCCAGAGTTTTAAAAAAGCCGAACTGCATGCCGAAATTGCGCCGTTTGGCGGCGAATGTTCGCAAAATGAAATCGATCGTCTGAAAAAGCTGGCCGACAGCGCCGACTGCCCGGCAGTACTGGGTATTGGTGGCGGTAAAACGCTGGATACCGCGAAAGCGCTGGCTCACTTTATGGACGTGCCGGTCGCCATTGCGCCGACTATCGCGTCCACCGACGCGCCGTGCAGCGCCCTTTCCGTTATCTACACCGACAGCGGCGAGTTCGATCGCTACCTGATGCTGCCGCACAACCCGAACATGGTCATTGTGGATACGAAAGTAGTAGCAGGTGCGCCTGCACGTCTGCTGGCCGCCGGGATTGGCGACGCGCTGGCGACCTGGTTTGAAGCACGCGCCTGCTCGCGCAGCGGCGCGACCACTATGGCCGGGGGTAAATGCACACAGGCGGCATTAGCGCTCGCCGAGCTGTGCTATAACACGCTGGTTGAAGAGGGTGAAAAAGCGATGCTGGCCGCGGAACAACATGTGGTGACGCCTGCGCTGGAACGCATCATCGAAGCCAACACCTATCTCAGCGGCGTCGGCTTTGAAAGTGGCGGGCTGGCGGCGGCACACGCTATTCATAACGGCATGACGGCGGTGCCGGACGCGCATCACTTCTATCATGGGGAGAAAGTGGCGTTTGGTACGCTGACGCAGCTGGTGCTGGAAAACGCGCCGGTAGAAGAAATTGAGACCGTCGCGGCGCTTTGCCACAGCGTAGGGCTGCCGATCACCCTGGCACAGCTGAACATCAAAGAGGATATTCCAGCCAAAATGCGTCTGATTGCCGAAGCCTCATGTGCGGAAGGAGAAACGATCCACAACATGCCGGGGGGCGTCACGCCGGATCAGGTGTATGCGGCGCTGCTGGTGGCAGACCAGTATGGACAGCGATTCCTGCAGGAGTGGGAGTAATAAAAAAGCCGGGTTGCGCTGCGCTTACCCGGCCTACATGGCACTTTAATTTCCAGGCCGGGTAAGGCGTAGCCGCTACCCGGCACACTGGCTACTTCACGTCAAACCGATCCAGATCCATGACCTTCGCCCAGGCGGCAACGAAGTCGCGGACAAACTTCTCATGCGCATCATCGCTGGCGTAAACCTCGGCCAGCGCGCGCAGGACGGCGTTAGAGCCGAAGACCAGATCGGCGCGGGTGGCGGTATATTTCACTTCACCGCTGGTGCGATCGCTTCCGGCAAACAGCTCATTGGACTCATCGGTCGCCTTCCACTGCGTGTTCATATCCAGCAGGTTCACGAAGAAATCAGTGCTCAGCACGCCCTCACGGTTGGTGAACACGCCGTTCTTGCTGCCATCAAAGTTGGCACCCAGTACGCGCAGGCCGCCGATCAGCACCGTCAGTTCTGGCGCAGTCAGCGTCAGCTGTTGGGCTTTATCAATCAGCAGAGACTCCGTGGTGGACACATCCACCTGCGCACGGTAGTTGCGGAAACCATCGGCAATCGGTTCGAGCAGGTTAAACATCTCGATATCCGTCTGATCCTGACGCGCATCAACGCGGCCCGGCGTGAACGGTACGGTGACATACACACCTGCCGCTTTTGCGGCCTGCTCAACGCCTACCACGCCCGCCAGCACGATGATATCGGCCAGAGAGGCTTTGTTGGTGGTGCGCTGGATAGCTTCCAGGGCTGGCAGCGCGCGAACCGCCGCAGCGTTCACGTCCCAGTCACGCTGAGGCGCCAGCGCCAGACGCGCGCCGTTGGCACCGCCACGCTTATCGCCACCGCGGAAGGTCGAGGCTGACGCCCAGGCAACGGAAACCAGTTCGCTCACGGAGAGACCAGAGGCAGCGATTTCCGCCTTCAGGCTTTCAATGTCTTCTTTCGTCGGATTGAACACCGCCTGCGGCAGCGGGTCCTGCCAAATCAGATCTTCTTTCGGCACTTCCGGGCCAAGGTAACGCGATTTTGGCCCCATATCGCGGTGGGTCAGCTTGAACCAGGCACGCGCGAAGGCTTCGTTGAAAGCCTGCGGGTCGTTCAGGAAGCGGCGGGAAATCTTCTCGAATTCCGGGTCGAAGCGCAGCGTCAGGTCGGTGACCAGCATGGTAGGCTTGCGTTTTTTCGACGGGTCGAACGGATCGGGCATGATTTCCGGCGCATCCACGGCTTCAAACTGAATCGCCCCTGCCGGACTGCGGGTCTGTACCCATTCGTATTTGAACAGGTTCTCGAAGAAGTAGTTGCTCCACTGGGTCGGGGTTTGTGACCAGATAACTTCCAGCCCGGAGGTAATGGCATCAGCACCAACCCCCGTGCCGTGCGTGCTGGCCCAGCCCAGGCCCTGTGCTTCAATCGGTGAGGCTTCCGGGTCGGTACCCACGTGGGTGGCTTCACCCGCGCCGTGAGTCTTGCCGAGGGTGTGGCCGCCTGCAATCAGCGCGACGGTCTCTTCGTCGTTCATGCCCATGTTGCCGAAGGTCGCACGAATCGCTGCCGCCGCTGACAGCGGTTCACCGCTGGCGTTCGGCCCTTCCGGGTTCACGTAGATCAGGCCCATTTCGGTGGCTGCCAGAGGACGCTTAGCCAGCGCTTCCGGGTCACGGTGGGTCAGCCAGGCTTTTTCATCACCCCAGTTCACGTCCAGATCCGGTTCCCAGACGTCTTCACGCCCGGCACCAAAACCAAAGGTACGGAAGCCGGAGTTCTCCAGCGCCACGTTACCCGCGAGGATAAACAGGTCGGCCCAGGAGATTTTTTGTCCGTATTTTTTCTTGATAGGCCACAGCAGACGGCGCGCTTTATCCAGGCTTACGTTATCCGGCCAGGAGTTCAGTGGCGCAAAGCGCTGTTGACCGCGTCCTGCCCCACCGCGCCCGTCCACGGAGCGATAGGTACCCGCACCGTGCCACGCCATACGGATAAACAGGCCCGCATAGCTGCCCCAGTCGGCAGGCCACCACGGTTGAGAGTCGGTTAAAAGTGCTTTGAGGTCGCCTTTAAGGGCAGAGTAATCAAGCTTGCTGAATTCTTTGCGGTAGTCGAAGTCTTCACCCAGCGGGTTCGAACGATTGGAATGTTGGTTAAGAAGATCGATGCGGAGTTGTTTTGGCCACCAGTCGCGGCTGCCTGTACCTGCGCCCGCGCTGTGATCGACGCCGCCCTGATGGAACGGGCATTTGCCGACTGATGCCGCTTTATTGGTCTCGTCTGACGTGCTCATCGCTATGCTCCCTTTTACAGTGTTACCGTTACGATATACACCACTAGCAATAAGTTATAGTTGAATTAATCCACAGATTCGATAGCTGATACCTTTTAACTTTTTACCCTGTTAAAAAGCCCTCTATTTAAGAGGGCTTTCGGTGTTTTACGCGGGGCGAACGCCCAAAGTATGGCAGATGGCATAGCTCATCTCCGCGCGGTTTAGCGTGTAAAAGTGGAAGTCTTTCACCCCTTCACGGCTTAAGATTTTCACCATGTCCATGGCGATATTGGCCCCCACCAGCTTGCGGGTTTCCGGGTCATCGTCCAGACCTTCGTACATTTTGGACATCCACAGCGGAATGCGCACGTTGGTCATATCGGCGAATTTCTTCGCCTGTTTGAAGTTAGAGACCGGCAGAATGCCTGGGATAATTTCAACGTCGATGCCCGCGGAGACGCAGCGGTCACGGAAGCGCAGGTAGCTTTCGACATCAAAGAAGAACTGGGTAATGGCGCGGTTGGCGCCGGCCTCCACTTTACGC
>SKER01002372.1_pt1 | contig 12515 bp, 10 predicted proteins | sample 4826961 | NCBI WGS metagenome assembly SKER01 (sample SAMN11008804, study PRJNA524170) | human gut metagenome | biome: Human fecal sample; material: Feces; isolation source: fecal sample from pouch patient p47 | host: Homo sapiens | place: Israel: Tel-Aviv | collected 2016-11-16
AGCATGCAAAGCGCGATAATTATTGAATTATTGTTAAAATAATTTCCTTAATATTTAAGGAAAATCGAATTTGATTAGTAATCGTTTAAACTGATTAAGAAAGCCTAGTTAGGGTAGCCAGAGGAGCTTTACTCCGATACGATTAATAAAATAATTAATTCGGGGGATAGAATTTATGAATAAAAAAAGGGCTATTTGGTTGGCGGCGATTATTATGATGATTAGTGTAGGTACATTGTTAATTGTACCGACGATGACGAAGAATCAGGGGAGTGAGCTGGCAATGGCGGTGGATAACTTAAACCCATTTGTTAAGGTACAAACGGTCTATGGTCGGACTAATCAGGCAATCGGCCACTCGACTGGTCAGATGGGCGAAGATATCTATACCTATCGAATGCTGACCAGCGATGCGCAAGGTAAGCAACGCTGGTTGACATTTACCGCAGATCACCGGCTAAAGCAACGACACTATTTAAAGATTGAGACGAAGGGACAAAACGTGAATTCATGGGAGGCCGTTGCGACAAATCAGGTACCTCAAAATATACAAGAAGTATTGGCTTAAATTTAGGCATAGTGCCGTGTCAGCGATTAGTGACGCAGCACTTTTTTTGTGTTATTACGAAGGCGAGCTTAATAAATTCTTAAATCCTTTTGAGTGCTAAACTGCGATGAGTGCGTTACAATATTTTACGTGAGACTTGTAAAGATGGTTGACAAAAGGACCATTTTTAGTTAGATTAAGATACTGCATTATTATGTAATAATGAATGAAGGGGAGCGTGCAAATGCTTAAAATAGCAAAGGGCCGGATTTCGTATCCCGCGGTAATCGGTGCGGTCTTATTTATGATCGTGCAAGTGATTGCGACCTTAAATCTGCCTAGTTTGACATCTAATATTGTGAATAACGGGGTGGCTACTGGTGACATTAGTTATATCTGGAAAATCGGATTTGAAATGATTGGTTTTTCATTGTTATCAGTCGTCGCAGCGTTTGGCAACGTCTTTTTGGCGGCGCGGTCATCACAACAATTAGGGAAGAATTTACGGTCGGATATTTATAAGAAGGTCATCAACTTTTCAAATGATGAATTTGATAAAGTTGAGACGTCTTCACTAATCACTCGAACGACCAATGACGTCGTCCAGATTCAAAACGTGGCCATGATGGCGTTACGAATGATGATTATGGCGCCAATCATGCTGATTGGTGCAAGCTTTTTAGCGTATACCAAGAGTCATGAATTAACTTGGATCTTCGTGGTTTCTATTCCGGTACTATTGATTTTTATTGGTTTGATCATGGCGTTTGCAATACCGTTGTTTCGGGCGATGCAAACTAAGACTGACCGCATCAACCTTGTTTTTCGTGAAGGCTTAACGGGAGTACGTGTTATTCGAGCATTCCGTCAAGATAAATTTGAACAGGACCGTTTTGAAGACGCTAACCAAGATTACACGCACAATGCGATTAAGGTTAATACGATTGTGGCCTTGGCTTATCCGGTAATGACTTTGATTATGAGTGGGACTAATGTGGCAATTGTCTGGTTTGGTGGCCAATTGATTAGTAGTCAAACAATGCAAGTTGGGAACATGATTGCGTTTATGACTTATGCCATGCAAGTATTGATGAGTTTCATGATGCTTGCCATGGTATTTGCGTTCATCCCACGGGCGGCCGCTTCCGCTTCCCGGATTCAAGAAGTCTTGAGTATTGAACCTAAAATTACTGACCCTGACAAGGCAGCAACGTTACCAGCGACGACTGAACACAGCTTAGAATTTGATCATGTCAACTATCGGTATCAAAGTGCGGAGCAATTAGCGCTGGCAGATATTGACTTTAAAGCCCATTCTGGACAGACCGTTGCCATTATTGGTGGGACCGGTTCTGGGAAGACCACGCTCGTTAATTTAATCCCCCGATTCTATGATATTGAGAGTGGGGCGGTCAAATTAGATGGGAAAGATGTTCGGCAGTTGAAGTTAGCTGATTTACATCAAGCCGTTTCGTTTGTCCCGCAAACTGCTACTTTATTCACGGGGACGATTCGTGAAAATATGCAATTCGGTAACGAACACGCGACCGATGATGAAATCTGGCATGCGTTAGAAATTGCTCGTTCAACTGACTTCGTTAAAGAAGAAGGCGGCCTGGATGCACACGTTGAACAAGGTGGGGGTAACTTCTCTGGTGGTCAACGGCAACGATTAGCAATTGCTCGTGCACTTGTCAAACAGGCTTCCGCTTATGTATTTGATGATTCTTTCTCCGCATTGGACTTCAAGACTGATGCTCAATTACGGGCTGAATTACGCCAGGATAAACAGATTCAACAGAGTGTCGTAGTTATCGTGGCGCAACGAATTGCGACGGTGGCGGATGCTGATCTGATCTTGGTCCTAGATAACGGTAAGTTAGTCGGCAAGGGGACCCACGCTGAATTGAAAGCTAATAATGAAGTTTATCAAGAAATTATGAAGTCACAATTACGAGAGGAGGATCAGCTGTAATGAGCGAAAAGAATACGAGTTCTACTAAGCCTGCACGTCCTGCTGGCGGTCATGGCCCCGGTGGTCATGCTGGACTAGTTGAAAAGCCTAAGAGTTTTTGGAAAACGGCGATTCGATTGATGCGCTACATGTCAGACCGGTGGGTCGGTTTGGCAGTGGTCATGATTTTTGCCATTGCTTCCGTGATTTTCCAGATTCGAACACCTAAGATTTTAGGTAAAGCAACGACCGAACTTTATAAGGGAATTATGAAGGGGGCCGCGCAACAGAAGGCTGGTATCAGTCAATCCGGTTACCCAATCAACTTTGAAAAAATCGGTCAGATTATTATGATCGTTTTGATCATGTACTTGGCCTCAGCACTGTTCAACTTTATTCAACAGTACATTATGACGCGGATTTCCCAACGGACCGTGTATAAGTTGCGGCGTTCATTTAAGGGTAAGATGCAAAAGGTGCCGATTTCATATTATGATACCCATTCGAATGGGGACATTATGAGTCGGGCCGTCAATGATATGGATAATATTGCCAACACGTTGCAGCAAAACCTAACCCAAGCGGTGACAAGTACCGTCACCTTTGTTGGAACCTTATGGATGATGCTGACGATTAGTTGGAAGCTGACCTTGATTGCACTCGTTACCATTCCACTGAGTGTCGTGGTGGTTGGTGTGATTGCGCCGAAATCACAGAAATTCTTCGGAACACAGCAAAAGAGCTTGGGGTTGTTGAATAACCAAGTTGAAGAAAACTATGCTGGACACGTGGTCATCAAGAGCTTTAACAAGGAACAAGATGCCATCGATGATTTTGAAATCCAAAACAATAATTATTATCAATCAGCCTGGAAAGCGCAATTTATTTCAGGTATTATCATGCCACTGATGATGTTCTTAAATAATATTGGCTACGTCTTTGTTGCCATCATTGGTGGGATTGATGTGGCTAACGGGAACGTTTCGTTAGGTAACATTCAAGCGTTCTTACAATACACGCAACAATTTTCACAACCGATTTCACAAATGGCGAACTTGTTGAACACGATTCAATCGACCGTGGCTTCCGCTGAACGGGTCTTTGAAGTGCTTGATGAAGAAGAAATGAAACAGACGAAATCCAACTTACCAGCCGAACCAGATAGTGATAACTTGATTAGTCTGCAACACGTTCAATTTGGTTATGCGGATAACGACCTGTTAATGAAGGATTATAATCTGGACGTTAAACGTGGGCAACAAGTGGCCATCGTTGGGCCAACTGGTGCTGGTAAGACGACCATCATTAATTTGTTGGAACGTTTTTATGACATCAAAGGTGGTTCTATTAAATTGAAAGGGACCGATACACGGGACCTGGATCGTGAAGACTTGCGGTCACACTTTGCGATGGTGCTTCAAGATACCTGGCTCTTTACTGGGACGATTTTTGACAACTTGAAGTACGGCCGTGAAGATGCGTCAGATGAAGAGATTTATGCTGCGGCTAAAGCGGCCCATGTTGATAGCTTTGTTCGCAAATTGCCAGATGGTTATCAGACGGTTCTGAACGAAGAAGCTTCAAATATTTCACAGGGACAACGCCAATTATTGACGATTGCCCGGGCGTTTGTGGCTAATCCAGAAATTCTGATTTTGGATGAAGCAACGAGTTCGGTTGATACGCGGACTGAAGTGCATATTCAGCATGCCATGGAACGACTCCTGAAGAACCGGACCAGTTTTGTGGTTGCGCACCGGTTATCAACGATTCAGGGTGCGGACAACATTATTGTGATGAACCATGGGTCAGTGGTTGAAACTGGGACGCATGAACAGTTGATGGCTCAAAATGGGTTCTATGCGGATCTATATAACAGTCAATTTACTGGCAATATTAGTCTCGACTAAAGGAGGGGTGTCAATTGTTCCGGAAAACAGCAATGGTTGCCGTTACTGCGGGTGCGCTAACGTTATTACTAGCGGGCTGTGGTAAGACAACCTTATCAACGACTAAAACCACATACAAACCGAACGGGTTAGTAGCGGCCGTCAAAGGGAAATCCAACGTTAAAAAGGTTCATTATCAGCTTGACGGTGGTCAGACGAAGACGGCGACGGTGCGTAATCATACGTTTGTTATTCAAGTTCCGACCAAGACGACCCGCCAAACGGTGAAGATTAAGGCCGGTTCGGATACCACGACGGTGCACGTAAAGGGCGCCAAGAAGCTAGTTGGCTATCAAAAGATGGCGACGACTTACAATCAGGCTTTGATTGCTTCTAAACTCAGCAAGTCTGATCAACAGGCGGCTAAGAAGTTGCAAACTGAGGGTGCAGCCCTTAAAAAGCAACAAGCAACGATCCAAGCCAAAGTCAAGCAAGCCCAGGCCCAAATCAAGGCTGGCGGTACGGCGGCTGCCACGGGTGCTAAGACACTCCAAGCCCAACAAACTGCTGCGGCGCAGCTCAAGACCAAAGCAGCTAGTTTGCAAACGACTCAGAAGCAGGTCGAAGCGGCAATGGCAATGGCAACGGCGAAAAAGCAGGTCAAGTCGCAATTGTTACCGACGAAGACGCCAAGTGATGGCATCAAGAACGTGTTAACAACTAAGGATTATAAGATCCGGCTAAATGTTCAGAAGGGTGACGTATTAGGGGCAGCGATGATTGTTCCAACCAAGGCCTTTAAGAACAAGACCCGCCAGAAGAACTTTGGGACGGCGTTTGCTTTGATGACGACAACAACGGGCGCCAATGCCAAGAAGGTTATGAAACAGTTCCAGAAGGAAACCAAGGATAATAGTGGTAGTACGACGACAATCGATCCGATTACCTCTAAGGGCGTTCGCTTCACGATTGGTGTCTCCACGTCTGACTTGTATATCTTTATGACTAAGTAATGTTTTATGAGCGCGACTGGACTTTGATTAGTCAAGTAAAGCTCACTATTCGAGGTTATGACGGGACGAACCCGTAGTTCTAAGTCGGCTGCATTTTACGCTTGTAAAGTAATCAAAAAATCACCACCTGGATGAACATAATCCAGGTGGTGATTTTTTGATTGATCCATTTTAAATTTGATTCCAAATAGACCGTAAAGGTTACGTGCGTTAAATTACTCAAATGATAACTCTAAGAAGTATAAGTGTTTGGCTGGTAAATGGGCCGAAGAAACCCACACTTCATGGTAGTTAGGGACTTTTTTCTCTGTGTAATCGAAGAAGAAATCAAGTAAGTTGCCGTTTTTAGCGACAAAGTCATCCTGAAATCGGTTGACTAATAGCTTGTTGTCAGGAAAATAAATTTCGGGGTTAGCGACCTTAATATGATCGGGAACACCCATCCGAACGACATTCGTGTATTCCGGTTGGGTAAACTGAATTTCAGTCGGGTGATGGGTGATATAGAACATGACGTTATAAATTGAATCTGAATTACTAGCCACGACAAACCAGTCCTTTGCTAAATTTACACTCATTATACCAAAAAAATCTTAAAGCGTTGGAAATGTTTGACGGGCCCTTGACAAACTTCTAATTAACCATTAATCTTTTAATTAAATTCAAATTAATTAATTTGGAAAATTACATATAAAGGAAGTCGAAGCATATGGCAGACGTACAATTAGACTGGAACAACTTGGGGTTTGAATATCGGAATCTTCCGTACCGTTATCGTGCGTATTGGAAAGATGGTGCTTGGTACAAAAAAGAATTAACGGGAGATGCAACTTTACATATTAGTGAAGGCTCAACAGCATTACACTATGGTCAACAAGACTTTGAAGGCTTAAAAGCTTACCGCACTAAAGATGGTAGTGTTCAATTATTCCGGCCAGATCGTAATGCAGCCCGAATGCAGACCAGCTGTGAACGGTTATTAATGCCACAAGTGCCGACAGACATGTTTGTGGACGCTGTTAAACAGGTTGTTAAGGCTAATCAAGATTACGTGCCACCGTATGGAACTGGTGCGACTTTATACTTACGGCCATTGATGATCGGGGTTGGGGGTAACATTGGTGTTCATCCAGCTCAGGAATACATCTTCACGGTCTTTGCCATGCCAGTTGGTAGTTATTTCAAAGGCGGGATGACGCCAACCAACTTTACGACGTCCGAATATGATCGTGCGGCCCATAAAGGAACCGGGGCTTATAAAGTTGGTGGGAATTATGCGGCTAGCTTATTCCCAGGTCAAGAAGCTCATGCCAACGGTTTCTCCGACTGTGTTTATCTTGACCCGGTTGAACATCGTAAGATTGAAGAAGTAGGTTCAGCGAACTTCTTCGGGATTACTAAGGATGGCACTTTTGTGACACCCAAGTCACCATCAATTCTACCTTCCGTTACGAAATATTCATTACTCTACTTGGCAGAACATAAATTTGGGATGAAGACTGAACAAGGCGACGTCTACATTGATGATTTAGACCGGTTTGCTGAAGCTGGGGCTTGTGGGACAGCTGCGGTTATTTCACCAATCGGTGGCTTGGAACATCAAGGCAAGTTACACGTGTTCTACAGTGAAACGGAAGTTGGTCCGGTAACGAAAAAATTATATGATGAATTAACTGGAATTCAATTTGGCGATCGGGAAGCGCCTGAAGGTTGGGTCCAGAAAGTTGAATTAGACTAAGTACAGTGTTGTTTGTGTGAATAAAAAGACGGCTTTAGTAAGACCCGTGATACGGGTGGAACTAAAGTCGTTTTTATGTGCGTGCGCATGATGCACGTGGTATTGTGAATAGTAAGAAATGCTGTCTAATCAGTAGACGCATGATCGGAACGACAGTTATTCGGCTAAGGGGACGTTACGGTTAGGTTAAGATTGCTGATTGTGATGTAAAGTTGCTGAAGAAACGCTAAAATTAAAGGGAGTTGGGCAAGATGATAAAGTGGAGTAATCGACATTGGCAGGCAGTTGAATGGGTCAGCACGGGAATTTTGGTGGGCTGTACGTTACTGTATAATCATCAGGTTGTCTCGAATCAATGGCTTCTCGTCATTGGCGGGGCCGCTTTAATCAGTTATTGGTTGGTCACATTACCGCGGTTGTTCGGAAGTCAGCACTAGCTTCGGGAAGGTCGTTGATGCAATCAGGTCAGTTCGTATCCGTAGAAATTGTCAGGGTAAAACGTGGACAGTTTGCCAGGTTACTTGGTTGATACTGACCTTGAAGGCGGTTTAGCCACAGTCAATCCCAACTTGAATCATGATCCTAATAAGAGAGAATGAATAAATTAATGTTAACTTTTAGTAGAACCGCAGCACTAATTAACCAAATGGTCCAAGATCAAGTGATCCCAGGGGCGAGTTATGCCTTGATCGATGGGGCTGAGTGGCACACGAATCAAGTGGGCGTCGCTCAAATAAAACCAACGATCAAACCATTATGGCCGGATGCGATGTATGATTTGGCCTCGGTTACTAAGGTCGTGGGAACGACAACCGTGGCGATGCAGTTGATGCAAAATGGGCAACTTGAAATTGATCGCCCCGTGCATGACTACCTACCGACTTTACAGTCCACAACGATCACGGTTCGTAATTTAATGACCCATACAAGTGGGCTGAGTGGTTATATTCCAAATCGGAATGCGTTGTCAGCGGATGCGTTATTAGCCGCGATTCAACAGCTACCAATCAGTGAGCGTAACCGCAATCATCGGGTGGTTTATACGGATTTAGGCTTGATCATCATGGGGCAAGTCATTGAACGAATTCTTGGAGCGGCCATTCAGCCAATTATCACTGAGCGCGTCTTGCAGCCATTAGGGTTAGCACACACGAGTTTTCAACCTCAACTAGCGCAAACCGTCCCGACGACGTATTCCATGAAAACTGGGTTGTTACGGGGGATCGTTCATGATCCTAAGGCCAGAGTCTTAGGTGAACACTGTGGTTCCGCCGGTTTATTTGCCAGTGTGACAGACCTTGTTCGGTTTTCACAACTGATGCTCGGCCAAATCGACGTACCAGCTGTGCTATCACAGGCTACGATTGCAAGCTTGTATCAAGATTGGACGCCCAATCAACACTTACGCCGGAGCTTTGGTTGGAACCTCTGGCACCGTTCTGATGAGACACTGCCGGTGATTTTTCATACTGGTTATACTGGTACGCTCCTGATGCTTGACCGTCAACGGCAACGGGGCCTTGTTTTCTTATCCAACCGGGTGCATCCAGTTGCAAATAATTCGGTATTCCTTCCAGCACGTCGCCGGTTAATTGCGGCTTGGTTGGCGGATACGGTTACAAATTAGCTACTTCGGTTTCACAACCGCTTTCATTTATGCTAAAATTTAGATATTAAATTCAACAATGGAGTGAGTAGATCTTATGAGTGAGCCATACTTTTTAAAGCCGGTGTTCCATGAAAAAATTTGGGGCGGTACCAAATTACATGATGATTTTAATTATGATATTCCCAGTGATCATACTGGTGAATGTTGGGCTATTTCAGCTCATCCGCATGGTCCAGCGACCGTTGAAAATGGGCCGTACGCTGGCATGACACTGGATCGAGTATGGGCAGAACATCGTGATGTGTTCGGTGATGCTAAGGGAGATGTCTTCCCACTATTAACGAAAATCTTGGATGCTAGTGAAGATTTGTCGGTGCAAGTGCATCCTGATGATGCGTACGCGGCTGAACACGAGCACGAACTTGGCAAGACTGAATGCTGGTACGTGATTGCGGCTGAACCGGGTGCAACGATGATTTATGGTCATCATGCGAAGACCCGTGAACAGCTCGCTAAATGGATCAACAACGGTGAATGGAATAAGCTATTACGGCGAGTGCCCGTTAAGCCCGGCGATTTCCTTTATGTCCCATCTGGAACGATTCACGCCGTTGGTAAGGGAATTATGGTGTTAGAAACGCAGCAGAGTTCTGATACGACTTACCGGCTATATGATTGGGACCGGGTCGACAAGACCACTGGTCAGAAGCGCGAACTGCATTTGCAACAATCCATTGATACAACTAACGTTCCGCATCATGACCCTGACCTTGACATCACAACCACCCAGGTTGGGGATGCAATGGTGACCAAATACGTCCAATCACCATTCTTTGGTGTTTGGCAATGGCGGCTAACAAATGGGCAAGCAACTTTTAACCGGGGAACAGCACCTTATACGTTAGTCTCTGTACTTGATGGTGAAGGTAGCATTGTCGTTGACGGTCAAGACTATCCATTGAGTAAGGGCGTCCACTTTATCTTGCCATTTGACGTAAAACAATGGACATTGAAAGGCGATTTACAAATTATTGCTTCAGAACCTGGGGCTAAGGCATAATTAGTTAACCCCTTGATGTGATAAAAAAGATTGATACTGGTTGGAAGCCAATATCAATCTTTTTTTTGTGTATCTACTGATAGTATCAGTTTATTAATGATCACTATCTGAAAGTATATAAATATTTATTATAGCTTGAAGGGGTTTACTAATGAGAAGGCTTCCAAAAAACTATTATCATTGTAACCAATTAATACGGATCAAACTAAAAAATCGTCACTGGCTGGTAACTAAGTCAGTGGCGATTTTGAGTGATACGTTTTAAGGTTTCACGATAACGTTTTTAGTGAGGTCTTCGTTGAGTTTATCCAGTGCATCGAAGTTGCCTTCAGGGTACTTACGTTGTAAGGCCAGTTTCAAGATTCGTTTAGCGAGGGCTTCATTGCGTGCAAGGATTGGACCATGGAAGTAAGACCCAAAGGTGTTCTTGTAGATAACGCCCTCAGATTGATCTTTGCCATTATTGCCGTTACCTTGGAGCACTTGACCAAGGGGCCGTTCACCTTCGCCCAGGAAGGTCATCCCGTTGTGGTTTTCAAAACCATAGTAGGTCTGGTGGGTTTCGGCGTTCTCAATGGTTATATTACCAATAAAGCGATTGTTATCCTGACTGAGCGTGTAATGATCTAAGGCACCGATACCCGCGATCTTTTCACCATGGGCCCCAATGTAGTAATGGCCCAGCATTTGAAAGCCACCACAGATTGCTAATAATGGGCCACCGGCTTCGATATATGCGGTCAAGGCGTCTTTTTTCGTTTGTAAATCCTTGGAAACAATCGTTTGCTCGTAATCCTGACCACCGCCGAAGAGGGCGAAGTCATATTTTTCTTCGTCAAACCGATCATCCAAGCTAACTAAGTCAACAGTGATGTCGGCATCCACTGCTTTAGCATAGTAGCGCATTGCTAAAATGTTACCGATATCACCATACGTGTTCATTAGATCGCCGTAGAGGTGTGCGGCGTGTAGTGTATAAGTCATGGTTAAGCCATCCCCCCATCGATAATGCCTTGACTAGCAAGTTGTTTTCGTAATTGCAACATCGCGGTGTAAGTTGCGACGACGTAGACTTGCTTGGTCGGTAGTTTTTGAATTGCGGTCGTCATGTTGGTCAGGTCAGGAATAATGGTTAACTGATCTTCCGGTACCCCAGCAACTTTTAGCCGGAACGTGATATCACGATAACGTTCACCGCCACTAATATAGGCGGGAATATTCAATGCCGGTAATTTTTCAAAATTACCATCCCAGATCCAACTAGTATCAATACCATCTGCATAGTTTGCGTTGAGCAGAGCGGCAAATGAGAATGGCCGGTCATCGGTGCTGATTGTTTGCAAGACTTGGTTAAGGCCCACTGGATTCTTGACGAGAATCAGCGTGACGTCCTTTTCGCCAACGTGAAAGGTCTCTTGACGACCAAAGACTTGTTCATCGTTGTCGCTAAGGGCGTGCGCGATTTTGGCCGGCGTGACGTCCATGAAGCGCCCAACCGCGTAGGCAGCTAGCGCATTATAAATATTGTATTGACCACCGATATTAAGATGCATGGCCTGACCGTTGATTTCAAAGGCTGAGCTAGTCGGTGTCATAGCGGTTAGGGCGTTTAATTTGTATGTCAACTGTGGACGCTCAAAACCGCAGTGGGGACAATAATACTTGCCCATATTGCTATAAGTTCGACTATGGTAACGTAAAATATGCTGACAACGCGGACAAAGCAGGCCATCCGTATTTGCTGGCGCTTGTTGGTCATGGTCGGGCTGGTAGTCAAATCCGTAATACAGTATCGGATTAGGCAATTGTTTGGCATTGAAGAGTGGCAAATCACCGTTGGCAATAATTGTCGCTTCAGGTGCTAAAGCAACCCCGTCTAAGATTTTTTGATATGTCGTGTAGATTTCACCATATCGATCCATCTGGTCACGGAAAATGTTCGTGAAGACAAAGGCTTTTGGCGTGATGTACTTGGTGACCATGATTACGTTAGCTTCGTCGACTTCTAGAACTGCGAGTGGCTTTTGGTGCGCTTTAGGTGCCCGTAAAAAGGTCGTGACGATACCTTGCTTCATGTTGGATCCACTTGGATTGGTTAAAATGTCAGGGTACTGTTCACGTAAAACCTTGACCGTCAAGGCGGTCGTTAACGTTTTACCGTTGGTCCCAGTGATGACGATGACGTCGTAGTTTTTAGCGAGATGCTTTAAAATCGTTGGATCGAGCTTCAGCGCTAACTTGCCGGGGAGTGAGCTCCCACCGCCACGGAAGGTGTGTAAAAACCAATATGCGGATTTACCCGTCCAGGTGGCTAATGTACTATTAATTGACATAAGTTATCGGTACCCCTAATTCTTGATTTACCTGGGAAATGATCAGTGTGACCAACTACCGGGTATTAAAATCATAATTACCGGACAAAATGTCCTACTCTCAAGTATTTTATACTGAACGTCCCTAAAAGAAAAGTGATACTCCCGCCATTTAACCGCATATTATCAATTCGTTAATTAGTTTTAATGACAGAATGCTGAAATTCACGGCCAAATCCGCTATAATTGACTAGAAATGTGTAAAAAAGGGGAATGAGTCGCTTGGCACAGTTATTTTTTCGATATGGCGCGATGAACAGTGGTAAAACCATTGAAATTTTGAAAGTTGCCCATAACTATGAGGAACAAGATAAGTCGGTCATTATCTTAACG
>SKER01002373.1_pt1 | contig 12515 bp, 7 predicted proteins | sample 4826961 | NCBI WGS metagenome assembly SKER01 (sample SAMN11008804, study PRJNA524170) | human gut metagenome | biome: Human fecal sample; material: Feces; isolation source: fecal sample from pouch patient p47 | host: Homo sapiens | place: Israel: Tel-Aviv | collected 2016-11-16
TGCCCTATCTACTCATTTTTACTGCAACAGGTTGAAATCTCAGCACTGTCAGAAAGCGCTGATGACTAAACAGCCCTGGGCTGGGCGATGTAACCATCACACACAATCCTGATCGCGAAATATGGCGTGACTTGATACTTCACTCCACAATGCTTTCCTTGATGAATTCGCAGGCCCGTGATACACGGGACAGGTCGCTGAATTACGACAATGCCCTGGAAATCAGCGAGCCGTGTATCCGGAGTACATTTGAGCGACTGTACCAGAACATGAATGAGGCGTTTGGATTAGGCGATTATTAGCAGGGCTAAGCATTTTGGTATTATTATTTTCCGGTTGAGGGATATAGAGCTATCGACAACAACCGGAAAAAGTTTACGTTTATATTGCTGAAGGTACTGGCGTTTCCATCACTATTTGCTCACGTTTTTTACTCAGGAAGAAAATGCCAAATAGCAACATCAGGCAGACAATACCCGAAATTGCGAAAAAAACCGTCTGGTAGCCTGCGTGGTCAAAGAGTATCCCAGTCGGCGTTGAAAGCAGCACAATCCCCAACGAACTGGCAATTTGAAAACCAATCAGAAAGATCGTCGACGACAGGCGCTTATCAAAATTTGCCACGCTGTATTTGAAGACGGATATGACACAAAGTGGAACCTCAATGGCATGTAACAGCTTCACTAATGAAATAATCCAGGGGTTAACGAACAGCGCGCAGGAAAGGATACGCAACGCCATAATCACAACACCGATAAGTAATGCATTTTTTGGCCCTACCCGATTCACAAAGAAAGGAATAATCGCCATGCACAGCGCTTCGAGTACCACCTGGAATGAGTTGAGATAACCATACAGGCGCGTTCCTACATCGTGTGATTCGAATAAACCTGCATAAAAGACAGGAAAGAGTTGTTGATCAAAAATGTTATAGAAAGACCACGTCCCCACAATAAATATGACGAAAACCCAGAAGTTTCGATCCTTGAAAACTGCGATAAAATCCTCTTTTTTTACCCCTCCCACATCCGCCGCTACGCACTGGTGTTCCTGATCTTTAAAACGCATGTTGATCATCATAAATACAGCGCCAAATAGAGAGACCAACCAGAAGTTGATATGGGGACTGATACTAAAAAATATGCCAGCAAAGAATGCGCCAATAGCATAGCCAAAAGATCCCCAGGCGCGCGCTGTTCCATATTCGAAATGAAAATTTCGCGCCATTTTTTCGGTGAAGCTGTCAAGCAAACCGCATCCCGCCAGATACCCCAGACCAAAAAAGAGCGCACCCAGAATTAAACCTACAGAAAAATTGCTTTGCAGTAACGGTTCATAAACGGTCCGGTCAAGACCAAGATGAAACTCATACACCAGATGAGCGGTTTCTTCAGACCGAGTTTATCCTGAACGATGCCGTAGAACATCATAAATAGAATGCTGGTAAACTGGTTGACCGAATAAAGTGTACCTAATTCCGTCCCTGTCAACCCTAGATGTCCTTTCAGCCAAATAGCGTATAATGACCACCACAGCGACCAGGAAATAAAAAAGAGAAATGAGTAACTGGATGCAAAACGATAGTACGCATTTCTGAATGGAATATTCAGTGCCATAATTACCTGCCTGTCGTTAAAAAATTCACGTCCTATTTAGAGATAAGAGCGACTTCGCCGTTTACTTCTCACCATTCCAGTTCTTGTCGACATGGCAGCGCTGTCATCGCCCCTTTCGCCGTTACTGCAAGCGCTCCGCAACGTTGAGCGAGATCGATAATTTGTCGCATTTCTCTTTCATCTGTAGATAATCCCGTAGAGGACAGACCTGTGAGTAACCCGGCAACGAACGCATCTCCCGCCCCCGTGCTATCGACACAATTCACAGACATTCCAGCAAAATGGTGAACTTGTCCTCGATAACAGACCACCACCCCTTCTGCACCTTTAGTCACCAACAGCATGGCGATCTCATATTCTTTTGCCAGCGCGCATATCTCCCGATCGTTCTGTGTTTTTCCACTGATAAGTCGCCATTCTTCTTCCGAGAGCTTGACGACATCCGCCAGTTGTAGCGCCTGCCGCAAACACAAGCGGAGCAAATGCTCGTCTTGCCATAGATCTTCACGAATATTGGGATCGAAGCTGACAAAACCTCCGGCATGCCGGATCGCCGTCATCGCAGTAAATGCGCTGGTACGCGAAGGCTCGGCAGACAACGCAATTGAACAGAGATGTAACCATTCGCCATGTCGCCAGCAGGGCAAGTCTGTCGTCTCTAAAAAAAGATCGGCACTGGGGCGGACCATAAACGTAAATGAACGTTCCCCTTGATCGTTCAGATCGACAAGCACCGCGGATGTCCGGTGCCATTCATCTTGCTTCAGATACGTGATATCGACTCCCTCAGTTAGCAGCGTTCTTTGCATTAACGCACCAAAAGGATCATCCCCCACCCGACCTATAAACCCACTTATTCCGCCTAATCTGGCGATTCCCACCGCAACGTTAGCTGGCGCACCGCCAGGACAAGGCAGTAGCCGCCCGTCTGATTCTGGCAAGAGATCTACGACCGCATCCCCTAAAACCCATACTTTGGCTGACATTTTTTTCCCTTAAATTCATCTGACTTACGCATAGTGATAAACCTCTTTTTCGCAAAATCGTCATGGATTTACTAAAACATGCATATTCGATCACAAAACGTCATAGTTAACGTTAACATTTGTGATATTCATCGCATTTATGAAATTAAGGGACTTTATTTTTATAAAAGTTAACGTTAACAATTTACCAAATTTGCTTAACCAGGATGATTAAAATGACGCAATCTCGATTGCATGCGGCGCAAAACGCACTAGCAAAACTTCATGAGCACCGGGGTAACACTTTCTATCCCCATTTTCACCTCGCGCCTCCTGCCGGGTGGATGAACGATCCAAACGGCCTGATCTGGTTTAACGATCGTTATCACGCGTTTTATCAACATCACCCGATGAGTGAACACTGGGGGCCAATGCACTGGGGACATGCCACCAGCGACGATATGATCCACTGGCAGCATGAGCCTATTGCGCTAGCGCCTGGAGACGAGAATGACAAAGACGGGTGTTTTTCAGGTAGTGCTGTCGATGACAATGGTGTCCTCTCACTTATCTACACCGGACACGTCTGGCTCGATAGTGAAGGTAATGACGATGCAATTCGCGAAGTACAATGTCTGGCTACCAGTCGGGATGGTATTCATTTCGAGAAACAGGGTGTGATCCTCACTCCACCAGAAGGAATCATGCACTTCCGCGATCCTAAAGTGTGGCGGGAAGCCGACACATGGTGGATGGTAGTCGGGGCGAAAGACCCAGGTAACACGGGGCAGATACTGCTTTATCGCGGCAGTTCATTGCGTGAATGGACTTTCGATCGCGTACTGGCCCACGCTGATGCGGGTGAAAGCTATATGTGGGAATGTCCGGACTTTTTCAGCCTTGGCGATCAGCATTATCTGATGTTTTCCCCGCAGGGAATGAATGCCGAGGGATACAGTTATCGAAATCGCTTTCAAAGTGGCGTAATACCCGGAATGTGGTCGCCAGGACGACTTTTTGCACAATCCGGGCATTTTACTGAACTTGATAACGGACATGACTTTTATGCACCACAAAGCTTTTTAGCGAAGGATGGTCGGCGTATTGTTATCGGCTGGATGGATATGTGGGAATCGCCAATGCCCTCAAAACGTGAAGGCTGGGCAGGCTGCATGACGCTGGCGCGCGAGCTATCAGAGAGCAATGGCAAACTCCTACAACGCCCGGTACATGAAGCTGAGTCGTTACGCCAGCAGCATCAATCTATCTCTCCCCGCACAATCAGCAATAAATATGTTTTGCAGAAAAACGCGCAAGCAGTTGAGATTCAGTTGCAGTGGGCGCTGAAGAACAGTGATGCCGAACATTACGGATTACAACTCGGCACAGGAATGCGGCTGTATATTGATAACCAATCTGAGCGGCTTGTTTTGTGGCGGTATTACCCACACGAGCATTTAGACGGCTACCGTAGTATTCCCCTCCCGCAGGGTGACATGCTCGCCCTAAGGATATTTATCGATACATCATCCGTGGAAGTATTTATTAACGACGGGGAGGCGGTAATGAGTAGCCGAATATATCCGCAGCCAGAAAAACGGGAACTGTCGCTCTATGCCTCCCACGGAGTGGCTGTGCTGCAACATGGAGCACTCTGGCAACTGGGTTAACATAATATCAGGTGGAACAACGGATCAACAGCGGGCAAGGGATCCGCGTCTCTCTTCCCCCTTCACGACCTTCAATAATATGCAATGCAGCTTCCCGCCCGATAATGTCATGTGGAAGCTGAATTGTGGTCAGCGGCGGTAAAAACAGATGCCCGACGCCAACCAGATTATCAAAGCCCATTACGGCGACATCCTGCGGGATACGTACCCCCTTCGCCAGAAGAACCTGATAAGCCACAAAGGCTGCGCGATCGTTACCACATATCAGAACATCAAAATCTGGTTTGCCAGATTGGAAGTGGGCATTGAGTAAACTTTCGAGATCGGTGTAGTGATCATCACCTGTTGCCATGTAAAATTGTTTCACCTCAGCCAGATCTCGTCCAGCATCACGCCAGGCCTGCTCAAATCCCTGCCGACGATACCCTGTTGCCAACGCACTTTCCGGTAGCCAGAAGCATAACGGTTGACGATAGCCCGCCGCGAGCAAATGCAGTGTTGATTCATATTGTGCAGTGTAATCATCAGGGATATAACTGGGTAACGCTGGGTCATCCGCCACACAGTTCGCCAATACAATATTTTCACCATACAGAGACTCAGGCAGCGTGATATGTCGCAGCCCCATTGTAGTATAGATAATGCCATCCGGACGGTGGGCAAGCAGCTGACGTGCCGCGCGGGCAGCGTCATCTTCAGAAAAAATATTGATTAAAAAACTATTCCAGCCGAACTCGCTGGCGGTTTGCTCAATGGCAAGCAGAATATCAACAGAGAAAGGAGTGGTAGCAGTGTCCTGTGCCAGCACGGCGAGAGTCGACGGCTTACGTCCTTGAGCGCGCATTTTACGGGCGGAAAGATCAGGAACATAATTCAGGGTCTGGATTGCCTGCAATACGCGGTCACGCGTTGCAGGACGCACAGATTCTGCATTATGCATCACCCGGGAGACTGTCATCATCGACACTCCCGCCAGGCGTGCGACATCCTTTAATGAAGCCATACCCAAGCCGTTTGCCGTAAAACGGGCACTGTAGCAGAAACAGACGTCACTGGCGAGATCCAACGATATTCTCGACGCCCTATCACCCGACACGGCAATACAATAAAAAGTAACAATAATTCCCGGACAATTGTACCCAATTCCGCCTCTGTTCTCGCCAACGAGTAACCATGTAGGCAAGTAGGTAAAACATGCCAACCTGGAGAAGAAAATATAAATATGGATCATTGTGCTGCCGCTGTATCCCGACATCAGCCCGGAAATTATTGCGATTGCTATCGGTTCAGGTGCAATTGGCTGCACGATCGTTACGGACTCGCTTTTCTGGCTAGTGAAGCAATATTGCGGCGCTACGCTCAATGAAACATTTAAATACTATACGACAGCGACATTTATCGCTTCAGTCGTCGCTCTGGCGGGCACATTCCTGCTGTCATTTATCATCTAAGCGCAAAGAGACGTACTATGGAAAACGCTAAAATGAATTCGCTCATCGCCCAGTATCCGTTGGTAGAGGATCTGGTTGCTCTTAAAGAAACCACCTGGTTTAATCCTGGCACGACCTCATTGGCTGAAGGTTTACCTTATGTTGGCCTGACCGAACAGGATGTTCAGGACGCCCATGCGCGCTTATCCCGTTTTGCACCCTATCTGGCAAAAGCATTTCCTGAAACTGCTGCTACTGGGGGGATTATTGAATCAGAACTGGTTGCCATTCCGGCTATGCAAAAACGGCTGGAAAAGGAATATCAACAACCGATCGCCGGGCAATTGCTACTAAAAAAAGACAGCCATTTGCCTATTTCCGGCTCCATAAAAGCACGCGGCGGGATTTATGAAGTCCTGGCACATGCAGAAAAACTGGCTCTGGAAGCGGGGTTGCTGACGCTTGAAGATGACTACAGCAAACTGCTTTCCCCGGAGTTTAAACAGTTCTTTAGCCAATACAGTATTGCTGTGGGATCAACCGGAAATCTGGGGTTATCAATTGGTATTATGAGCGCCCGCATCGGCTTTAAAGTAACGGTGCATATGTCTGCTGATGCCCGCGCCTGGAAAAAAGCGAAACTGCGCAGTCATGGCGTTACTGTCGTGGAATACGAGCAAGATTATGGTGTTGCCGTCGAGGAAGGACGTAAAGCCGCGCAGTCTGACCCGAACTGTTTCTTTATTGATGACGAGAATTCCCGCACGTTGTTCCTTGGGTATTCCGTCGCTGGCCAGCGTCTTAAAGCGCAATTTGCCCAGCAAGGCCGTATCGTCGATGCTGATAACCCTCTATTTGTCTATCTGCCGTGTGGTGTTGGCGGTGGTCCTGGTGGCGTCGCATTCGGACTTAAACTGGCGTTTGGCGATCATGTTCACTGCTTTTTTGCCGAACCAACACACTCCCCGTGTATGTTATTAGGCGTCCATACCGGATTACACGATCAGATTTCTGTTCAGGATATTGGCATCGACAACCTTACCGCTGCCGATGGCCTTGCGGTTGGTCGCGCATCGGGCTTTGTCGGGCGGGCGATGGAGCGTCTGCTGGATGGCTTCTATACCCTTAGCGATCAAACCATGTATGACATGCTTGGCTGGTTGGCGCAGGAAGAAGGCATTCGTCTTGAACCTTCGGCACTGGCGGGTATGGCGGGGCCTCAGCGCGTGTGCGCATCAGTAAGTTATCAACAGCTGCACGGTTTCAGCGCCGAACAACTGCGTAATGCCACTCATCTGGTGTGGGCGACGGGAGGTGGAATGGTGCCGGAAGAAGAGATGAATCAATATCTGGCAAAAGGCCGTTAATAACGTTTCAACGCAGCATCACCATCCTTTCCCTGGGTGAGCGATGCTGCCGATGACGCAGACTTAAGATTCTGCCGTTTTACCTGCTATAGCCTCCTCTTTTTCCATCACCCAACGCCTTTCGCTGTAAACGGCGGTTTCGCAAACCAAACCAAAACCGTAAGTAAGATAAAAGCAATAGCCGCCATACGGAAAATCTCATTTGCAGAAATAGAAAGTGACTGCTGAGTTATTTCATTATTAATTTCATTAAGAACTCCTGAAAGCGAACCATAGTATTTATCCATAATTTGTGACGATGAATTAAACACGGGGTTAAATTGATCGATGGTTGCTGTCAACTGACTATGGTGTAACGATTCGCGGCGTCCCCACAGTGTCATTGTCAACGACGTACCAACTGATCCTGACAAGGTGCGAAAAAAATTACTCATACTCGAGGCATTGGCAAATTTATTATCTGGCAAGCCTGAAAACGAAATCGTTGTTAAGGGTAAAAAGAAACAGGCAACGGCGAATCCCTGAAAAAACTGTGGCAAAATGATGCCTGTAAAATCAATCGTTGGCATAAATGTCACAGAACGCCAGTAATAGCAAACCGCATACATCAAAAAACTAAATGTCACCAACAACCGCATATCAATTTTGTTGCCATAACGTCCTATCAAAGGTGATATTAATAGCGGCATGATACCGATGGGCGCATAGGCAAGTCCGGCCCATATCGCATTATACCCCATCGTTTCCTGGAGTAACTGCGGCATAAGAACTATCGCTCCAGAGTAAAATAAATACGCGCATGTGATACTCACAATACCAATGGTGAAATTACGGGACTTAAACAAACTGAGGTCAAGAATCGGATTCTCTGAGGTCGACTCCCAAATGACTAAAGAAATCAGAGAAATAACTGATACTACTGTTAGTATTATTATTGTACTCGAGTTGAACCAATCCAGATCGCGCCCTTTATCAAGCATAATTTGCAAGCCACCAACACCGAGCACTAACAGGGTCAGTCCTGGTAGATTCATTTTGACCGGTGAAGTCTCAGTTTCTCTTCCTTTAAGTAAGGTTAAGCATAATGTCAGGACGATAATCCCCATAGGGACATTGATTAAAAATATCCAACCCCAGCTAAAGTTATCGCAAATATAGCCGCCCAATATCGGCCCACATATCGGAGCGATAATCACGGTCATTGACCATAATGCCAGAGCAAATGTTCTTTTTTCTGGTGGATAATTCCTTAATAATAAACTCTGTGACAGTGGAATTAACGGCCCCGCCATTAACCCCTGAACGACTCTAAAAAATATCAGCACATCAAGATTGGTCGATAAACTACACATTAATGAAGACAGCGAAAAAAAGGTTACTGAAAGTAAAAATAACCTTAATTCGCCTATTCTTTGTGCCAGCCTGCCGGTAACAGGGATCGCAATGGCATTTGCTACGCCAAACGAGGTGATAACCCAGGTGCCTTCGTCTGTTGATGCTCCCAGAAAGCCAGATATTGTCGGTATTGCGACGTTAGAAATAGTGGAATCCAACATTTGCATAAACGTCGCTAATGACAATGCAATAGTGACGCACCATAACGTCCCACCGGTTAATGGTGCAGGAGTTGATTTAGTGATTGCCATTAAAGTTGTCCATTATGCGAAATAATGTTGCTAATTTCTTTTTCTATCGGACTGGTATCGATAACTAAAGCCTTACTGGTATAAGCCGGCATGGAGGTCACGGTTGAAGCCAGCTCAGGCATCTCGGCAATGTCTTCGTTCTTCGTATCAATAGTTGCTGTCATCGATAAACCAATACGCAAGGGATGTTCCATGAGTTCTTTTGGATCAAGAGAAACTTCAACCGGTACACGCTGAACGATTTTGATCCAGTTCCCTGTCGCATTTTGTGCAGGTAATAAGGAGAACGCATTGCCGGTTCCCATATTGATCCCTGTCACCCGACCATGAAACACAACATTTTCACCATAAAGATCGCTGATAATATTGACCGATTGACCAATCCGTACATCCGTGAGTTGTGTTTCTTTAAAGTTGGCATTAACCCACATTTGACGCGCCGGTACGACAGCCATTAACGATTGTCCGGGACTCACTGTTTCGCCGACCTGAACACTTCTTTGGGCAATATAACCGGTAACCGGACTCTTAATATCCGTACGTTTAAGCGCCAACCAGGCTTCTTTGGTTGCATCTGCAGCTTCAATGACTTGTGGCTGACGGTTTAATGGTGTGTTCATTACTAAAGCTTTATTCGCTTTATAAGCCTGGATAGCAGCATTCAATGCCGCTTTGCTACTTATTAACGTATCTTTGGTATGCTCCAGCGCTTCTTTTGAAATAACCCCTTGCTTCGCTAAAGGCACACGACGGTTATAATCTTCTAAAGATTGTTGATACTGAATACGTGCTGAAGCGACTTCGGCACTGTATTGTTTATCCTGTAAGTATAGTTTATTCGTTTGCCGAACAATATTTGCCAGATTATTTTTAGCTTTATTGAGTGCGATAGTGGCATCAGTTTTATCCAGTGAAACTAAAATGTCACCTTGTCGAACGTAGTTCGTATCTTTATGATTAACGACAGTGACACTGCCTGAGACTTGTGCAGAAATTGGATCTGCATTCCCCGTGACATAGGCGTCATCTGTACTAATCATGTCTTCTAATTCCATTGACCAATAGGCATAGGCACCTGAAAACGCAATAAATAAAACTACCGCTAATAAAGCAAAATATTTTCTTCTGTCAGAATGTTTTTTATTTGAATTAATCTGTTCCACTATTATCTCTCATTTCGCATAGATGAAATTTATGAATTGAATGAAAAGAGTATTCATTCCTCATATCAAACACAGTGCATGTTTTGCACATTATCCCAGGAACGTTGGAGGGCTAATTTAAATGAAGTGCAAAAAAAACAACAGAGGACTAAACCGCGGCTTTTGCAATACAATTCTTACGCCTGTAGGATTAGTGAGAAAACTTATAGTGCTCATTTGAAACTATAAATCATCGGTATCATCCCTGATTTTATTGTTGACATTTTATTTATGCCGACTATTTATATGGTATACTTATCGAATTATCTTAAAGGAAGCTCAAATTTTCTTATTTTTATTGAGAAAATGAGATGATGCCTTATGTCTGTATTACTACAGGGAGAAGGGAGATGCTTCATTGCAAAGGGAATAATCTATGAACGCAATAATTATTGATGACCATCCTCTTGCTATCGCAGCAATTCGTAATTTATTGATCAAAAACGATATTGAAATCTTAGCAGAGTTGACTGAAGGCGGAAGTGCCGTTCAGCGGGTGGAAACACTTAAGCCTGATATCGTCATCATTGATGTCGATATCCCCGGAGTTAACGGTATCCAGGTGTTAGAAACGCTGAGAAAGCGCCAATATAGCGGAATTATTATTATTGTCTCCGCTAAAAATGACCATTTTTACGGGAAACATTGTGCTGATGCTGGCGCTAATGGTTTCGTGAGTAAAAAAGAAGGCATGAACAATATCATTGCAGCTATTGAAGCTGCAAAAAATGGCTACTGCTATTTCCCTTTCTCTCTCAACCGGTTTGTTGGAAGTTTAACGTCCGACCAGCAAAAACTCGACTCCTTATCGAAACAAGAAATTAGTGTCATGCGGTATATTCTTGATGGCAAGGATAATAATGACATTGCTGAAAAAATGTTCATCAGCAACAAAACTGTCAGCACTTATAAAAGTCGCTTGATGGAAAAATTAGAATGCAAATCACTGATGGATCTTTACACATTCGCACAACGTAACAAAATCGGCTAACCACATGAAGTTTTTACCCTATATTTTTCTTCTCTGTTGTGGTCTTTGGTCGACCATAAGTTTCGCAGACGGAGATTACATCGAATATCGTGGCATCAGTAGTAACAACCGTGTCACACTTGATCCACTACGTCTGAGCAACAAGGAATTACGTTGGCTCGCGAGCAAAAAAAATCTTGTGATTGCAGTACACAAGTCCCAAACAGCTACGTTGTTGCATACCGATTCGCAGCAACGGATTCGTGGTATTAATGCTGATTATTTAAATCTTTTAAAAAGAGCGTTAAATATCAAATTAACACTCCGGGAATACGCAGATCATCAAAAAGCAATGGACGCGCTGGAAGACGGTGAAGTTGATATAGTGTTATCACATTTAGTTGCTTCGCCGCCTCTTAATGATGACATTGCTGCAACTAATCCTCTGATAATTACCTTTCCGGCGCTGGTCACTACCCTTCACGATTCAATGCGACCGCTTACCTCATCAAAACCAGTAAATATTGCTCGAGTAGCAAATTATCCCCCAGACGAGGTAATTCATCAATCATTTCCAAAAGCAACAATTATCTCTTTTACAAATTTATATCAGGCATTAGCATCCGTCTCAGCCGGACAGAATGATTACTTTATTGGTAGTAACATCATTACCAGCAGTATGATTTCCCGCTATTTCACTCACTCCTTAAATGTAGTGAAGTATTATAACTCACCGCGTCAATATAACTTTTTATTAACCAGAAAAGATTCAATCGTTCTTAATGAAGTACTCAATCGATTTGTTGATGCTTTAACAAATGAAGTTCGCTATGAAGTATCACAAAATTGGCTTGATACAGGAAACCTGGCCTTTCTGAACAAACCATTAGAACTGACTGAACATGAAAAACAGTGGATAAAGCAGCATCCCGATTTAAAGGTGCTGGAAAATCCTTACTCCCCTCCCTATTCTATGACGGATGAAACTGGCTCAGTTCGAGGCGTGATGGGTGACATTCTTAATATTATTACCTTGCAAACAGGTTTAAATTTTTCTCCGATCACCGTTTCACACAATATCCATGCTGGAACACAGCTTAGCCCCGGAGGATGGGATATAATACCTGGCGCTATTTATAGTGAAGATCGAGAAAATAATGTTTTATTTGCTGAAGCCTTCATAACAACGCCTTACGTTTTTGTCATGCAAAAAGCGCCTGACAGTGAACAAACATTAAAAAAAGGAATGAAAGTTGCCATTCCATATTATTATGAGCTTCATTCGCAATTAAAAGAGATGTATCCGGAGGTAGAGTGGATAAAAGTCGATAACGCCAGCGCTGCATTTCACAAGGTCAAGGAAGGTGAACTTGATGCTCTGGTCGCGACACAGTTAAATTCGCGTTACATGATCGACCATTACTATCCTAATGAACTTTATCATTTTCTTATTCCCGGCGTTCAGAATGCATCACTTTCGTTTGCTTTTCCTCGCGGAGAACCGGAACTTAAGGATATTATTAATAAAGCACTGAATGCAATTCCCCCAAGCGAAGTTCTGCGCCTGACCGAAAAATGGATTAAAATGCCCAATGTGACCATTGACACATGGGACCTCTATAGCGAGCAATTTTATATTGTTACGACAT
>SKER01002374.1_pt1 | contig 12508 bp, 9 predicted proteins | sample 4826961 | NCBI WGS metagenome assembly SKER01 (sample SAMN11008804, study PRJNA524170) | human gut metagenome | biome: Human fecal sample; material: Feces; isolation source: fecal sample from pouch patient p47 | host: Homo sapiens | place: Israel: Tel-Aviv | collected 2016-11-16
TGCTGGGTAATCCGCACGAGTCTATCTTCCCGGCAATTTATGGTGCAGCACACATCGAAGACGTATCCGCTCTTGGTATTATGGAGACATACGATGCATCTTCAATTATTGTAGCTGCTGATGAGGCTGCGAAGACGGCTATCGTTGATCTGATCGAGCTTCGTATCGCACGTGGTATGTGCGGAAAATCCTACATGCTGCTCACTGGTGAAGTGGCTGCAGTAGAAGCTGCAATCGAAAAAGCTAAGGAAGCAATCAAAGATAGAGGAATGTTCCTCGACTCTTCCGTTATTGCTCATCCGGATGCTCAGATTCGCGATGCAATTTTATAATGAACTCTGCTTTAATGTCTGAGGGAATTATAGTTCAATACCGGTAACATTATATTGGACTTAGGACAGGAGGCAGTGATATGCTTGCGATAGAGAGAAGAAATGAAATACTAGAAAAACTGCAGAATGACAGACGAGTTGTAGTAAGTGAATTGAGTCAGATTTATGAGGTCTCTGAGGAAACAATCCGAAGAGACCTCGATAAACTGGTTCAGGACGGTTTTGCTATAAAAAGCTATGGCGGTGCCGTAATCAATGAAAATGTAAATATCGAGCTTCCGTTCAACATCAGAAAGAACCGTAATATCGTTGGTAAACAGCATATAGCGGAGCTTGTGAGTGAACAGATCAAAGATGGGGACAGCATCATGCTTGATGCAAGTTCCACAGCAGTGTATGTTGCGAAGACACTTCTCGAACAGGGAAAGAAGAATCTTACCGTGCTCACGAACTCAGTGGAAATTATCATAGAGCTTTTTGGAGCACAGGACTGGAAGGTTTTTTCTACCGGAGGAGAGTCAAGAGAAGGATCCTTTGCGCTGGTAGGTTATCAGACAGACAGGATGCTTCGTTCCTATCATGTAGATAAGGCAATCATCTCTGCAAAGGGAATCGATATGAATGCAGGACTTACAGATTCAGATGATCTGCATGCGAATAATAAGCGGACGATGCTGACGAGAGCAAAAGATAAAATTCTTGCTGTAGACAGCAGTAAGTTCGATCAAGTAGCATTTGCTGAGATAGGTTCATTAGATCAGATCACAACTATCGTTACGGATGCGAAACCGGAAACAAGATGGCTTCAGCATTTTGATAAGATCGGTGTAAAATGTATCTATCCAAAGTAAGGAAGGGCAGTTATGAAAAGCTTTCAGATTAAAACTAGAGTAAATTTTGGAGATAACGCTCTGGATCGACTGGCAGAAGTGCCATATAAGAAGATCCTGATCGTTACAGATCCATTTATGGCGAAAAGCAAAAATCTGAACCTGATTCTTGATCCGATCAAAAAAGCAGGAAAGGAATATGATATCTTTCAGGATATCGTTCCGGATCCACCGATTGAGAAGATCAGTCTCGGTGTTAAGAAGATGCTTGAATATAAGCCAGATGCAATTGTTGCAGTTGGTGGCGGATCAGCAATTGACTCCTCCAAGTCAATCCGTGAATTTGCACTCCGCGTAGACCATTACGCAGAGGTAGGGCTGATCGCGATTCCGACAACAAGTGGTACAGGATCAGAGGTAACTTCATTTGCTGTTGTATCTGATCCGGCAGAACAGAGAAAATATCCACTGGTATCCTGGGATCTGACACCGGACGAGGCAATTCTCGATGCAGAACTTGTAAAGAGTGTGCCACCGGCGATCACAGCAGATACTGGAATGGACGTATTTACACACGCACTTGAAGCATGTGTAAGTACAGATAGAAGCGATTTCTCAACAGCACTTGCAGAGAAATCAATCGAGTTGGTTGGAGTATTCCTCCTCAGAGCATATCTGGATGGAAATGATACTCATGCACGTCAGAAGATGCATTCTGCATCCTGTCTGGCAGGACTGGCATTCAACTCAGCATCTCTCGGACTGAACCATGGTATGGCTCATCAGTTAGGTGCAAAGTTCCACATCCCACACGGACGTGCGAACGCAATGCTTCTTCCATATATCATTGAGTTTAACAGTGATATCAATAAACATAGTAAGAGTCAGAAAGAATATCTTCCGGCTGTTAAGCGTTATGCAACAGTAGCTCAGATCCTTGGACTGAGCAGCTACAATGAGATCATGACAGTAAGATCTCTCGTAAACTGGGTACAGTTTATGTTAAAAGAGATGGATATTCCGCTGTCAATCTCCCAGATGGGTACAATCTCAGAGGAAGAGTACTTCAATGCAATCGACAGTATGGCAGATGCCGCACTCGAGGATGGATGTACAGCAACTAACCCGAGAGTACCTTCAAAGGAAGATGTTGTAGAAATCTATAAAAAATTGTGGAAATAATAAGTATAAAAAAGAAGCTGCGATGTACAGCTTCTTTTTTATGCTTATTTATGCCAAAATTGCCGGAATTCTTATCTGAACTTCCGTACCTTCTCCTTTTGTACTGGAAAAACTTAATCCATAACGTTCGCCGTACAAAATTTGTAATCTGCGATGTGTATTATAAACTGCAACATTCGCGCCTTTACTTTGCGGATTATGAAATGTGCCATCTAAGAACTTAGGTAGAATATCCGGATCAATGCCGACTCCGTCATCTGAGAGAAGAAGTACAATATCTTCATCCTCCATCCAACCGGCAAGAACAATAGATCCGGTCTTTTCCTCTTTTTCCATGATGCCATGTATAATACTATTTTCAACAAGAGGTTGGAAAATCAGCTTTGGCATTGAATATTCCATGAGATAATCCGGAATATCCATAATAAAATCAATTCCATTATCGAAACGCATGTTTTGAAGTTCAATATAAATTGTTACATGTTCTGCTTCATCTGCAATCGTTGTGAGTTCCTGCTTCCGACTCAGTGTCAAACGATAGAAACGTGATAAACGACGAACCACCTCGGTTACTTCATCTGATTTTCCCTGCTGAGCAAGCCAACTGATCATATCCATTGTATTATAGAGAAAATGTGGATTAATCTGTGACTGAAGAGAATCAAATTCAGCAATACGAAGATTCTCAGCTGCTTTTGCCTGATTATCCATAAGCTGTTGGATTTTACGAGACATATAGTTGTAAGTATCAATCAGTTCACCAATTTCATCCTGGCTGTCTGCATCTTTGAGTTCAACAGGCGGTTCAAAACGGACCTTTGCCATCTGATTGACAACAAGTGACAAGCGTCTGGTCATTGAATGTGACAGACCTGAAGCAATAATAAATGCAATCAAAAGAAAAGCAATATAAATCAACAAAAAGTTACAGATTATATGTGTACTTTTTTTCATGATTGGATCCGCAGGCATGACGGCCACCATATACCAGTCAGTATTCTTAATTCGATAGAATCCTGCATATACTTTTTGTCCAAGTACTGTTTTCGTGATAAAATTGTTCGAAGACATGATGTTTTCGCGTATTTCATCACTTGAAAAGGGGTACGTTCCATATAAGAACGAATCAGAAGTAGCAACTAGGTTATCTCTTGAATTCACAAGATAGGCAACATTTTTATTACTCGTAATATTATCCTGTAAAAGCTTAGTGAGGTAACTGTTAGAAAAATAAGTTACGATATAACATGGAATATATTCGCCATTGTTATTGATTGAGTCTTTTGTGACATAAGCAAGATCACCATAGTTTTCAATTTCATAATGTCCAAGATAAAAGGAAGGACATAATAAGTTTGACATGGCTGGAGAACCTTGAAAGATTCCATACCAGTAAGTAGTTCTGATGTTATTCAATGGTTGCAGGGTAGAGTACTTTCGCCCAGCCGTAAAAGGAAGCTCACTTTCATCCAGGTCGACATAAATTCGTACTGCAGAGATAGATTCCATAGAACTGAACTTTAGAACATCTTGTCTGAATTCTTCTGCTTCCGTACCGTAGGACAGTTCTTTAAGATCATCAAGATATTCTCCGGAAGTGAGCTCTTTGTAAAATTCGCTGCTGCGAAGTGAACGGTGAACGTCAATAATCTCCTTGACAGCATCTTCTACGAGTGGAGCAGTTTTAGCAGCACGCTCCTGTTCGCTACGAATGGTATTTGAGACAATCATATCATACAGACTTGTGTAGAAAAACACTCCGATGACCAGCATTGGAATCAGCACAATAATCAGATGAGAAAAAGTCAGCTTTTGCTGGATTTTGAGATTTTTGTAATATCCTTTTAATTTTTTCCATAGAAAGCACATTTTTGAATCTCCTTATATCTATCCCAACATTTTATCGCGATATTGCGAAGGTGTGAGCCCGGTGAATTTCTTAAAACTTTTTCCAAAATAATTTCCATTATTATATCCAACTTTTTCTGAAATATCTGTGATTGCATAACGTTTATCCTGAAGCAGTTGCATCGCACGTTCCATACGATATTCTGTGATGTACTGATTTAATGTCTGTCCAGTCTGTGTTTTGAAATAGGTGCAGATATAGGAAGCAGACAGAAAAACGTGATCACCAATTTCCTTAATTGAAAGGCGCTCTTCAGAATAATGCTTGCTGATATAATCTTTGATCATAAAAATAGTAGAGTCTTCCTGACTTGCACCTTCGATAGACTGAAAAAGTTCTTCTGTTCTGGTGCAGAGCAACTGATGCATTTCATCAAAGGAGAAACATTCTTCCAGGTGTTGGAGGATACTTTCCTGTCCGGTAGATTCTGAGGTGAGCTTTAATTTCTGCCGACAAGTAGTCAGAGAAGAGAAAAGCCGGAAGTAGATATCCTTTACCTGATTTGGAAGCAGTTTCGTATTATTAAAATATACCTGATACAAGTTATCAAGAAAACTTCGCGTATATTCCTGGTTGTTATCTACCAGTAATGTGAGAAATTGTTCGGCAGATCTAGAAGGTACTGTTTTGGAGGAAGCATCTGAGTCCAGTTTTTTCTGATCCAAAACGCTGTTCACAGTAGTGAAAAAGCTGCTTTGAAGCAGAATAACAGCACTTGCATAAGATTGGTAAACCTTTGTGATTCCGCGTACAGTCTCACCACGGGAAATATAAAAATCACCGAACGGAGAGAACATTTCTTTTAAATAATTTTCAATGGAAGAAAATACGGTATCAGATGGAACCTTTTCTCCCAATATATGAAACACGTAATGTACATTATGTAAACGAACCGCAAGCGATTTTAAATGATAATGTTCAAGTATGTCCTGGAAACGATCAAATGGTTCTTTTAAAAGAGCAGCGTTAAAATCTCCGGAGCGTAATTTTACAATAAAAGAGGTAAAATATGTCTGTGGTGTAAAATGTATGGAAAGTTTATCTGCAAGTTTATCGATTTCTTCCTGCTTTTCATTATATGGACGAGTCAGCAATTGGGCAAGAAGGGAAGAAGTTTCCTTGGATTGAAGCTTTATAGAATTTCTTGTCTGCATTCGTGCTTGATGTTCATTGATCGCTTCCTGGACAGAATCTTTTACCTCCTGAAGATCTAAAGGCTTTTCTACATATGTAATAGCCTTCAAGCGGATTGCAGCCTTTAAATATTCTTTATCAGAATATCCGCTCATAAAAATCAGGCTTGTATCCGGAAGAATTTCTTTGATCTTCTCTGCAAACTCGATTCCGGAAAGTCTCGGCATACGAATATCAGATAGAATAATATCCGGTTTTGATGTGCACGCTGTATTGTAGGCTTCCATTCCATCAGAAGCTTCAAATACCTGATCAATACCGAGTGATTTCCAGTCAATGGAAGTGACCAGTCCGTTTCTTGTAAGTATTTCATCGTCTGCAATTAATAATTTCATCAAAAAATCCTCCGAAACAGTTTCATCTAATAAGGTGATAATTAAATAATTAACCTGTGAATAGTTACATTGTAACAAATAAAATATAAAATTCAACAAAAAACCGCATAAAAAACACCTAAAATTCAACAGAAAGCAAAGACAAAAAGAAATTACCCGAAATCGAAAGATTTTGCGATATCAAAAAAATAATACCAATGCTAGACTTAAGTCAGAAAGAAAAAGGGAGGGATAAGCGGTGTCCGATTACATTTTGGAATTAAAAGGTATCACAAAGATTTTCCCAGGTGTCAAAGCATTGAACAACGTACAGTTCCAGCTCAAGAAGGGTGAGGTTCATGCTCTGATGGGAGAGAATGGTGCAGGAAAATCCACGTTTATCAAAGTAATAACCGGAGTACATAAAGCAGAAGAAGGGGAAATGTTCCTTGAAGGAAAGAAAGTAGACTTCAAAGGACCAAAGGATGCTCAGGCAGCAGGAATCGCAGCAGTATATCAGCATCCGACATCCTATCCGGATTTAACAGTTGCAGAGAATATCTTCATGGGACATGAGATTGTAAAGAATGGAATGATCCAGTGGAGAGAGATGAACAAACAGGCAACAGCATTACTTAAACAGTTAGATGCAGACTTCAAGTCTACAGATGAAATGGGAGCATTAAGTGTTGCTCAGCAGCAGATGGTTGAGATTGCAAAAGCTCTTTCAACAAATGCAAAGATCATTATTCTTGATGAGCCAACAGCAGCATTAACAAAGAATGAGTCAGAAAAGCTTTACAAAATTGTAGATAAGCTGAAAGAGAACCAGGTATCCATTATCTTTATTTCTCACAGATTTGAAGATATGTATCGTCTGGCAACAAGAGTAACAGTTTTCAGAGATTCCCAGTATATCGGATCTTATGATGTAGACGGAATCACAAATGCAGATCTGATCAAAGCGATGGTTGGACGTGAGATCAGTGATCTGTTCCCGAAGCCGGATGTACAGCTTGGGGATGAGGTGCTCAGAGTAGAGAAACTTTCCAGAACAGGATTTTACAAAGATGTTTCTTTCAGCGTAAGAGCTGGTGAGATCGTTGGACTGACAGGACTGGTTGGAGCAGGAAGAACAGAAGTTGTAGAAAGCGTCTGTGGAATCACAAGACCGGATTCCGGAAAAGTATATCTGGAAGGAAAACCGGTACACATTAAGAAACCTATCGATGCCATGAAGAAAGGTATCATCCTTCTCCCGGAGGACAGACAGAAACAGGGTCTGATCATGAGCTGGGGATTAGGACAGAACGTAACACTTCCAACAATGGGTAAATATGCAAAATGTGGATTTAATGATAATAAGAAGGAACGCGACCTTGCAAAACAGCTTCTTGAAGAAGTTGATACAAAGGCAGTTACAATTTTTGACCCGGCATCCTCACTTTCCGGTGGTAACCAGCAGAAAGTAGTAGTTGCCAAAGCTCTTAGCCAGGAGATGAAAGTAGTCATCATGGATGAGCCGACAAAGGGTGTTGACGTAGGAGCGAAGGCAGAGATTTACCAGATTATGGGAAATCTTGCAAAGCAGGGATATGGAATCGTCCTGATCTCTTCAGAAATGCCGGAGATTCTTGGGATGAGTGACAGAATTGTTATTATGTGTAACGGAAAAGTAACAGGTGAACTGAACAAAGACGAAGCAACTCAGGAAGGTATCCTCGAGCTTGCGATGGAAAAATCAAAGTAAGGAGGAACAGGGAAAGATGAATGAGAAAAAATCAATTTTGAAAAAAATCACAGCTTCCCGAGAAGCCAGCCTGCTGATTGTCCTGATTGTTCTTTGTATTGCGATCACTGCAAAGAGTCCTTCTTTCATGACAGCGAAATCAATCTCAGATATGCTGAAGAACAATGCAGTTATCATGATCATGGCATTGGGAATGCTTGGAGTTTTACTTGTAGGAGGAATCGATATCTCCGTTGCATCTACACTTTCATTTTCAGGAATGACAGTCGGAATGTTGATGAAAAACGGAGTTGTTACAAGCACACCGCTTTTATTCCTTATCGCAGTTGCAGTTGGAGCGGCATGTGGACTTGTGATTGGCTTAGTAATTGCTTACGGTAAAGTAATCCCAATCATTGCAACGATGGGATTTATGTACATTTACAGAGGTATGGCTTACCTGATCAGTAATAGTGAATGGGCAAGTGCTGAGAACCTCGGAACATTTAAGAATTTTGCATTAGGAAAAACACTTGGACTGAACAATGTTATCTGGGTTACGATCATCTGTTATGTCATCTTCTTCATTGTAATGAAATGGACAAAAGTTGGAAGAATGGTTTATGCAGTAGGAAGTAACAGAGAAGCAGCAGCTATCTCAGGTATTAACACAAAGAAGATTGACCTTCTGGTTTATACAGTAATGGGAATCCTTGCAGGACTTTGCGGAGCACTTGCAGTATCTGTATATGCATCAGCTCAGCCAAACATGCTTTATGCAAAAGAAATGGATGTCATCGCAGCGTGTGTAATCGGTGGCGTAAGCATGTCAGGTGGACGTGGAACAGTATCCGGAGCACTTCTTGGATCCCTAATCCTTGCAATCATTGCAAAAGCACTTCCGCTTGTCGGAATTGAATCAATAGCCCAGAATACAGTAAAGGGTATTATCATTATGGTTGTAGTTATCCTCAATGTGGTAACACAGAGAGCAATGGATAAGAGCAATCTGAAAGGAAGGGAGATGTAATCATGGCAGGAAAATCTGGTAGAAATATTTCAAATGTCCCAGAAAAATCACTAAAGAAAAATATACTGAGTTGGGAAGGAATGCTGGTTGTAGTATTCGTACTGATCGTGATCTTCTGCAGATCAATCTCACCGAACTTTCATGTAACAAATGTACTTAGAGAGATGCCAAAATATCTGGCAGAAGGATTTATCATGTTGGCTATGGCCTATGTACTGATTCTTGGAGAAATCGATATCTCCGTTGGAGCAATTGTATGTCTCTCATCAACCTGGACTTGTATGGTATGCAATAAGGGACTTCCATTCGGAGCAGTTGTTCTTGTATGTCTCTTAGTCGGAACTGTATGTGGACTGATCAACGGACTGGTTCTTACAAAATTTACAGAATTACCGCCAATGATCGTTACACTGGCAACACAGATCATCTTCCGAGGTATCGCAGAGATTTCACTTGGAAGCGGCGGATCAATCTCTCTGACAGAGACTGACGGATTCCGTGCAATCGCAGGAAAAGTCGGAGTTGTTCCTTATATCTTCTTCCTGTTTGCAATCCTTGCAGTAATCTTTGCAGTTGTTCTTGCAAAGACAACATTCGGAAGATCAGTATATGCAATCGGATCAAACAGTACAGCAGCTTATTTTGCAGGAATTCCGGTACAGAGAATCCGCCTGATCATCTATACAGCACTTGGATTTATGTCCGGCCTTGCCGCTTTGTTCCTTACATCTGTACTGTATGGTGCAAACACAACAACAGGTAATGGATTTGAGATGGATGCAATCGCAATGGCAGTCTTCGGAGGAATTTCAACATCAGGTGGAAAAGGAAGACTGGTTGGTGGAATCATCGCAGCATTTGTTATCATCAGTCTTAGAATCGGTCTTGGACAGATTAATATGAACCCACAGCTTATCCTTGTAATCCTTGGAGCTCTGCTGATTCTGGCAGTATTGCTTCCGAACATTGCAGGAGAACTGAAATTAAAGAAAAAAGCAGCATCAGCTAAATAAGATGCAATCGTAGCGCAAAAGATGTTAATATAGAAAAGATATTAATATGATACCGGACGTGCCGGGAAAGACACGTTTTGTATAAAGGGGCAGAGAAGCTGTTAAGAAACAGACTTTCCTGCAAAAAGAAAATTTCCTAAAAGTGGAGGACAAAAGTATGAAGAGAAAAATGATCAGCGCATTACTTTGTGCAACAATGGTAGCTTCAATGGCAGCAGGATGTGGAAGCAGCGGAAGTGACACATCTGATAATGGCGGAGACAAGAGCGATTCCGGAAAGAAAGTATATGCAATCGTAACAAAATCAGCAGGAAATCCTTACAATGAGAAAGAAGCAGAAGGATTCCAGAAAATCATCGAAGCAGAAGGCGGAGAATGTATCGTAAAACATCCGGAATCTGCGACAGCTGACGCACAGGTATCTGTTATCCAGTCTCTGATCTCACAGGGAGTTGATTCTATCGCAATCGCAGGAAATGATGAGAACGCTCTTCAGGCAGCGCTTGAGGAAGCTATGGATGCAGGAATCAAGGTTTGTGGATTTGACTCAAAGGTAAATGCTGACAGTCGTATGACATTTGTAAACCAGGCTGGTACAAAAGAAATCGGACAGACTCTGATGGATGCAGTTTATGACATTACAGGAGGAGAAGGCCAGTGGGCAATCCTTTCAGCAACATCTCAGGCAACAAACCAGAATGCATGGATTGATGCAATGAAGAAAGTTATGGAATCTGATGACAAATACTCCAAACTTGAGCTCGTTGAAGTAGCATATGGTGATGACGAGCCACAGAAATCAACAGACCAGACACAGGCTCTTCTTTCAAAATATCCAGATCTGAAACTGATCTGCGCTCCTACAACAGTAGGTATCAACGCAGCAGCAAAAGTTCTTCAGGACGAGAAATCTTCTGTAAAACTGACAGGACTTGGACTTCCTTCAGAGATGGCAGAGTACATTGGAGATGATGATGCTCATTCTTGCCCTTACATGTATCTGTGGAACCCAATCGATGTAGGACGTCTTGCAGCTTATACATCAATCGCACTTGTCAACGGAGACATCACAGGAGCTGAAGGAGATTCCTTCACAGCTGGAGATATGGGTGACTATGAAGTAGTAGATGCAGGAGATGACGGAACAGAGATTATTCTTGGAGCACCATTCAAATTTGATTCATCCAACATCGCTGAGTGGAAAGACGTGTACTAAAATATGGTAAGAAAAGGATTTAAAATGAAATTATATCCTGGCATGGAAGCGGAGTATGAAAAAAGACATAACGAGCTTTGGCCGGAAATGCAGGATATGATTCACGAATATGGAGGAAAGAACTATACAATCTTTCTGGATAAAGAAACACTTGTCCTGTACGGATATATTGAAGTAGAAGATCCGGCAAAATGGGATGAGAGTGCAGATACAGCAATCAATCGCAAATGGTGGGATTTCATGGCTGATATCATGGAGACCAATCCGGATAACAGCCCGGTAGCGATTGACCTGCATGAGGTATTTCATTTAGACTAATACTTATAACTGAATATCAAAAATATCATGTGTAAGAGGATGTCCTTTTGTAGCCGGTAAAGCTACAGAAGGATGTTCTTGTTTTATAGGTTATTAATTGAGTGTTATCTGAAAGAATTGTTGTATATACTATACAAATACCTGGGAAATGGACAGGAAGCGCGAAATGAAATTACCTATTTATATAGAAGCAGCAATGGGAGTTTTTCTGGTAGTGATTCTGGCAATGGCAGGAAGAAACGGAATGATTCCTCAGAACCCAAAAAATAATGTTATGAAACAGTCAGAAGTAGAACAGAAATCAGATTCTGACATGCAAAATGAAAAGGAAGCAGTTGTGGAAGAGGCAACAGATTCGATAGAAGAAGTTGCACAGACTGACAGCGCAGCAATAACAGCACAGATGTGTTCTCCGGCCGGACAGTATCCGGTCATGGGGGAGAGTGTTGTTACGGTGGATGAGCTTGCAGATTATTTCAATCAATCGGGATACGAATATCCGTCGGAAGAACTGGCAAAAGGTGGAGCAGATACCATAGAAACATTCTGCCAGATCTACTGTGAAGAAGCAGAGGCAGAAGACATCCGGGTAGAGGTTGCATTTACCCAGGCAATGAAAGAGACCGGCTTTCTTCAGTTTGGTGGAGATGTAAGTGTTGAACAGTTTAATTTCGCCGGAATAGGAACAACCGGTGGAGGAGTGCCGGGGAATTCTTATCCGGATGTCAGAACAGGAGTGCGGGCACAGATCCAGCATCTGAAGGCCTATGCGACAGATGAACCGCTGAATCAGACTTGCGTGGATAACCGTTATGAATATGTGAAAAAAGCTTCCGCACCTTATGTACAATGGCTGGGACAGAAAGAGAACCCGGAAGGAGCCGGTTGGGCGACAGGAGAGAACTACGGGTATGATATTGCAGGGATGTTGCAACATTTACTTTTAAAAGAGCAAGGTTAAGAAGATAAGGCTGGACTTCCGGCGGTGGTTATGATATTTTAAGATTTCTTAAAGAAAGGGAAATCCCTTGACAAATCAGCCTTTGACAGCTATAGTAGTAACAGTTAAAAAGTATTTAACAACTATGTAAAGATACAGGTGTTGAAGAAGAGGAGTACGTCATTACTTCCCACAGAGAGAACCGTTCAGATTGCTAAGAGGATCTGGCTGTGAGACGGTTTGGAAAAAGGATGATGGAAGGTAGCTTCGGAGCCGGAATTCTGAAAGGTCGAAGAGGTTGGATAGGAGTTCCCGGAGTCGTTCACGTTACAGAACGAAGAGATGTATATGTAAAGAACAAGGTTAATAAAAACAGTAATAAGTTCTTACATATATAAATAAGGTGGTACCGCGAGATTTTCGCCCTTTACGTGAAGTAGAGGGCGTTTTCTAGTTATAGAAGAAAGAGATATCCACTTTTAAAACAATGAGATTGTGGAA